>ERZ724522.1003-NODE-1003-length-16195-cov-5.894424_pt1 | contig 16195 bp, 26 predicted proteins | sample MGYA00376055_ERZ724522 | MGnify/ENA primary metagenome ERZ724522 (study PRJEB28724, sample SAMN07190884) | wastewater metagenome | isolation source: effluent of sewage treatment plant in Hong Hong | place: Hong Kong | collected 2016-03-17 ... | reverse complement strand
TCCAAATCCTTACCTTTATGTTCGGTAACTACAAATTCAGTGTCCCAATAGTAATATGGATTTTTAGTGTAAAACAACCTCTCATGTCTATTCATTAACTTCTTGGTGTCCTCATCACTAAATAAATTATGTAACTGCCAAGGACTTAATAAGTGAAAACTAACTACGATAGTAAGTTTAGAACCACCTTCGGTTTTAAACTTATAAGATACCTTATCTTTACTACTATCCCTATCAAACTTCCATTTATATGGTTGAGCAGAGGCATCACCCACTTCTTTAAGCAGTGATTCCTTTACTATTTTTTTGATAATACTCATATCAAATAAATATCAGAAAATAAATTAGAGGTTTAATAAAAAGAAGAATTCATTACCGTCAACCCACACCTTAGAACCAGGTATTTGTTGCATAATGAAACGTGAGAAAACACGACCTCTTCGGTCATCCAAAGGTTGGAACGTTAATATCCTTCCCCTATATTTTAAAATGTGGTTTTTAACTATTTTTACGATGGTTGCCATAATACGGTAAAATTCACCTTTATTAGGTTCATCATAACCGCTGTGAGTTCTAGTATTTATAGTGTAAACTCTGGGTGTGTTATCTTCTGGTGATTCACTATCAACATCAATATCAACGTCACCATACCTTGTATATGTTGTATAAGTTTGGGCTGTATAAGTTTCTTCAATACGTGGACTATCAGCAATTGAAAACCCAACACTCCACATATGTTTTAAATCATCTCTTGTTGCACCCATTCTTATTAGGTTAACATATTTTTTTCTTTCATACCTATACATAGATGCCAACTCCTCCTTCCAATCTTTCTCAGTACTTGGTCCACCCCACATCTCTCTATTCATCTCACGTTGAATACTCACATCATATGTAAAACCCTCTTTGGTTTTAAAAACGTAATTAAAAGTATCTTTCTCTTTGCCAAGTTCATAACGTGTTGAGTATCCACTATCCCTTTTAAATCTAAATGGGGTTTTAGATGCCTCACCAACTTCATTTAATAGAGAGTCTTTTATTATACTTTTAATATCCATACTAATAAATATCTTAGGTTGTTTTGTTTTCTGGTTCTTCAGTTAAAACTTTTGTTTTACACACTTTGTGACATTTCGCACAGAAGAAAATTGTCATATCCATTAAACCTAACCCACCACCAGGGAAGTGGTTAACATTTGCACTGCAACACGTACTTACTACTCTTTTTTTCATGATCATTAAATATTTATTTAAGTATGAAAGTAATTCGTTTAAATGGAAATGATATTGAGGGATTGGTTAGAAAAATCATGGATGAATCCCGTTTGTTTGGTAGTGGTGAACCACCTAAATTAACTCCAGATGAAAGAATTGCTACCTATATTTTAGAGAAATTAGAAAAAGAAAGACCAGACATTCAACACCAATTCATTGATTATAGAAAAAATGTTGATAATGTTTATGGATTAACAGTTGAACGTGGGGTTATGGAGGCAGACTTATTTAGAGTAGACTTCAACAATCAATCAGCAAGAATTAGTTGGACACCGAATGGTTTTTTAAGTGGTGGTGATTTTGGTATTGTTAGAGTATATAACGTTCACTACAAATCTGACTTAGGTAAAAGACAAAATGTAATTGGTTACGCACTTAAAATGACAGGTGATAGAGACCCATTAGTAATACCTAAATCTCTTGCAAGAAGAATTTTCGATAAAGTTGAGGAACAGTACGGTGATATTAGAGTTTTCAAAGCACAAAGAAGAATTGATAAAGGTACAGATGATGAATCCGATTTGTTCGACCAAGCAGGTCAATAAATATAACAGTTAATCTATAATCATTAAGATGGCAAAACCAAGTAAAGGCTCTAGTAATTCAATCAAAACAACATTCGGTAAGAAAACAAAAAGAAAAGCAAAAAAAAGTTACGGTCCAAAGGAACAGAAACCTAAAAAATATAGAGGACAAGGCAAATAATATAGAGGACAAGTAGAATTTTATATTTCATGATATTTATATTAAAAATATATCATGAAAAAATGTTCTTGTTGTAAAAACTTTAAAACTGAGGAAGAATTTCCAAAAAGTAAGAATAGGAAAGATGGGTTACATAATGAATGTAAATTATGTAATAGGGAAAAAAATAGAATTTATAGGGAAAAAAATAAAGAAAAAGAAGTAATTAGACGAAGATTAAAGTACTTAAAGAATAAAAAAAGTGTAATAAAAAAAGATATTGAATATAAAAAAAGAAGGTCAGAACAAGACCCATCTTTTAAATTACTAAGAAACCTAAGAGATAGACACAGTAAAGCGGTTAAAAATGCTGGTAAAGATAAAAATTTTAGAACAAAAAATCTTTTAGGTTGTGATAGTATTTTTTTAAAACAATATTTTGAATCGAAATTCACATATGAAATGTCGTGGGATAATCATGGTAAAGTTTGGCATATTGACCATATATTTCCTTTAAGTAAAATTAATTGGGATGATATTGAAGATGTTAAAAAATATTGTCATTTTTCAAACTTACAACCACTACTTATTAAAGAAAATTTAAAAAAATCTAATAAAATTATATAAAAAAAGAAAACCCCGATTATTAGTCGGGGTTTTTTATTTAGAAAGTGTACTTAGTCATACTGTGATGAATGTGTTGTCCCTTCTTAAGGATGAACGTACGCATTTTGTTGGTTTTGTTCTCCTTAATTTTGATGGTTCTTTCTTCGTAGTCGATGTCCTCAACAATACCGAAGATTTTACTCTTCTTGAGTTGGAAACTTGAACCCACGTAGTAGTGGTCGAAGTTAATTGACACATCTTCTGCGATTAAGGTTTCTTCATCCTTAACGATTTCATAGAAATCTAATCTGTTAACGTCTCTTGACACGTTGAAGATTGAGAAGAACTCCTTAGTTGCTGTTCCATAAATGTTAGCTTCTTCAGCTACGGACTTAACAATATCCACAGTGATACACTCGAGTTCCTTGAGGATTTCCACCAAGTCAGGGATTAATTTTTTGTCTTCCACTGAATCTTCCAAGATTTCAACGATGTGTTCGTATGACAAATCACTGAATTCTTTCACGTAACGAATACGTGATGGACGAGAAATCATCGCGTCAGGTAAGTATACCTTGTTAGTTGTTAATAAGAAAAGTCTCTTATATTTAGATGTGAAAACACCATCCATTAAGGTTAACAATTGGTTAACACTTTTCTTTCCTGGTCTTTCAGATTCATCTTCATCATCGTTGTAATAAGATGATAGTTCATATGTCTTTTCGAATTCATCGAAGAACATGATGACATCTTGGTCAATACTGTTGATGAATTGTCCCATGTCTCCATAAGACTTGTTAACCAAGATTACGGGTAAACCCAATTTGTTGGATACTTGTTTTGCGATTACAGTTTTACCTGTACCTTTGAGACCCTTTAAGAGTACACCAAAGTTTTTGTCTAAACGACTAAAGGTTGTGGTAATCCTTTCCACCAATCCTTTTTCCACTCCATATACCTTCTCAGGTAACTCAAAACTCTCTGAAATATAATCCAAAAAGAATTCTTTTGCGAATGCGTCAAAATTTAATTCATAAACACCCTTAGGTAATTTATCTGTTACTACGGGAATATCGTTGTAGTAATACTTCCCTTTTGAATTAATCCATTGTTTGCTCATCTATATCTTTGTCTAAATTGTTTGTTAACTATATGTAATTTAACCCTCTAAGTCAAATTTATTTTAGTGGTCTTAAAGGGGATCGAACCCTTCCTAGTCGTTTTAGAGGCGACCTTTCCGCCATGGTGTAAGACCAAATTGGTAATATCAAGTTATCTACGCTTACAACATCCCAAATGAGGGTTTAATAGTTGTCAATTGTAGACCCCAGCTAGCATGTTGTGACACAATGACTCGACCTCCAAAGGCTTCTTACTCTTCCGTTTCAAGAGAGATTACGGGTATCCATCCCCAGTCCTTTCATTCAGCCCACACAGCGGTGGCGTTACCTTGATATTTGTAGGGACGACAGGACTCGAACCTGTAGTCTCAAATGCTTTCCTACATTGTACGATGTAGTTATTCACACTCTCATAGAACACAACGTCATTGGGTACCTAACATTGCAGTGGCTAACCGATTTCACCACGTCCCTATATTAGTAGAAGAGGTAGGGTTTCAACCTACAAGATGGTGTTGAGTTGTATCACTTTAATTTCGGTTTCACACCCAGCTTAACCTGTCAGTACCGAACTGCCATCAGGGTCGGTTTTTATTACCGTTTCCCAGCGTTTCTATTCCGCCACTCTTCTATTTAGTCGGGTTGGGTCAACTCAACAACCTATCCTTTCGGACAACCCGTGGTGGGAATGGATGAACTTAATCACCTGAAACATTGCTGTCATTCCCGTATTTGTGGAAGAGGTAGGGTTCTCACCTACAATGTCACCAGAAGGACTTCGGCCTCGGGTTACATCACGTATAGTTGGTAGTTAGACTTACTAACCTGTTTCTACTGTTGTGAGCGTCTTAAATCTCACCGAACCAACACCCCGATACTATGCGACGGCTTTAGTGTCTATATTTTCCACCACTCTCCCATTTGAGGTCAGGGAAGTGCTTCCATCTCCCTACTATCCCTTGCGGGGATATTCCTGTGTATCTCGGACACCTGACCAATTGTGAATACAAATATAGTAATTTTATTTGTACTCACCAAGTTGTTAGAATATTTTTCTTAAAATTTTCAATATCCCACCTTCTGTTTTATTCTTGGAAAGTTCTTCCTTTGTGAAGTGACCCTCAATACGTTTTAAGGCCTCATCCCTTCCATGTTGTTTAAATTGCCACTCAAATGTTTGTAATTTACTCATTTGTCGACCGTAGAATTTCTTTTTCTCCTCAATCATATTCTTAGTTATCTCAGATAATTCAATTCCATAAATCTTAGAATTCTCAAGTATCATGTTAACCTTGTTATATTTTTTAGAGTATTTAATTCTCATTCGTTTTGCTCTCTTTGTTCCTTTTTGATTAATAAACCAACTGTATTTAATATTGTTTGTCATAATTAACTAATTTTACCGATTATCATTCCGTTTTCTGTTATTACACTAAAATTACCTTTGAACTTTAAGGATCCCTTAGTGTGGGGATTTTCAGGAGTTTCCTTTGTAGAGAAACCAACACCAGGAGACACATCAATATGATGGACGTAGTAGGTTTCACCTTTATATTTCACAACCCACATTGGAATCTCAGGATTCTCTAAATGTTTTTTGTTGAAATGAAAGATGATGGTTTCTTTCTTGTCATTGTCGATTATTGGCATGTTACCTCCTTTCTGAATTCTTTACCAGCTAAAGGTAAAGACGAGAATAGACGACCGACTTCATCCGAATAGTACGGAGAAATAGCGATTGAGGTCAACTGATTACCATAGTCGGGTTCAATGAACTCACTGAAAGTAATTCCTCGGTTAATAAGTTTTTGTTTGATTTCTTGGAGTTGAGTTTCGTTTTCTGTAGAAAGAATAACGATGTAATTTGATTTCTCAACCCACTCTCTGAATTCGAGAGGATTTTCGTACGCGAATTGAGCTAACGCGTGATTTGTTTGAGCTAGTTGCTCACCTACAGTTAAATCTCTTCTTGTGATGAGATAAAACTTGTCTTTGTTGTTAATCTAACGGTTCATAACTTTATTTGTTTTTAATTTATAATACAAATGTACTAACTTTTTCAACTCATGTCAAGTTTTATTGAAAAAAAGTATCACTGTCTTCTATCTTTTTTCTTTCTTCATCGGGTAAATTATAAGCGGATAACCTTGTTTTTGCATCTGATAGTTTTTTTCTTTTTTGTATCAAAGCTGGTTCACTCTCTATTTTACCTAATAATTCAAATATTTTTCTATTTGTGTTATCACTAACTTCTATAAACTCACCATCAACGGATAAGTGATAGTAATCACTACCACTTCTAATGCTAGAGGATCTTCTTGATTCTATCTCATGACCATCTAAATTACAATTATATTGGTGTTGAAATCCGTGATTTAAATTTTGATACCTGAGATTTTGTAAATTACCTTTTTCTAAACCTTTTAAAATTAAAAGACCTAGTTCTTCATCTCTATTGAATTTCTTTCTAATCCATCCAAGAGGACCTTCATTAATAGACTTCTTCTCCTCAGAAATTATCTTTCTAACGAGTTTTTCTACATCATTTTCATTAAGTCTAATTACCTTTTTCATATTAATACCATGGTTCTTCGTCTTCATCTGGTGCGAAATACCAACCTCTTTCTTTAGAGTATTTCCAATCACCTATTGTTTCACCTTCCTCAAATTCTGATTCTTCTTTTGGGACGTTGGAACTAGGTGTTGTTGTTTTAGGGGTGTACTTACTAGTAAATTTATTCTTATCTTCTTCTACTTCATGCCAACCCTTTTCTTTTGTGTACTTCCAATTACCGATTGAATCACCTTCTTCGAATTCTTTTTCTTCTTTAGGTGTATAGTATGAAGTACCTGTTGAAGGTTTGTAAGTTGTTGGAGTATAAGTTGTGTATTTTGGTTTTTCACGACCATGAACGTATCTCATTTTAGCAACACGTTTGAAAATATCTCTACCTCTCTTGTTAAAGTATTTCTCAACCCAATACAAGAATTCAACAACACTCTTAAATTTCTTAAATAAAGGAATGTCGTATCTCTTAATAGATTCAAATTCACGTTCTAAACCTTTCGCAGGGTTACCTCTCTTATCAAGATAATTCGATGCTTTAAAGTTCATTAATTTTCTACCAACACCTTCGTAATCTACCATAGCGTTGTCATATTCGTTTTCCAAATAAGCTGGTTGTTCTAATTTAGAACCAAGATACAAATTACGAACGATTGGACCTAATTGAGGGAAGGATGTTGCTGCACCCAAAATCATTTTTTCAAAATCTTTTGTGTAGATGTTTTTAACTTCCCATGTATCACGGATAGGTTTACCACCGTGTCTCATTCTATTCCAATCATCATATGCGTGTTTAATCTCATGGATGAAAGCTGATTCACTCATTGTAGATAAAGGTACGTTCAAATAAACAACGTACTCACCACTTTCAGCATAACCAGATTTGTAATGGTCGTATTCAATACGTCCACTATTTTTCAATACCCACATGTCAACACCAAATTCTTTATATTCTTCAGGGAAACTGTCACCATAGACAACAACTTCATCCAAAGGTGGAATATAAGGTTGTGGTTTGTAACTATATCCACCATAACCGCCGTAGCCTCCATAACCACCGTACCCACCATATCCACTACTTTCGTAACCTTCTGGGTAACCTAGGTAACCTTTCTTTCTCTTCTTCTCTTCTTTTTTGGCTTGTTTTTTCCTTCTCCAATATCCAGGACTGTTTTCATTGTCTCTATCTCTCCAATCATAACTTTTGTCCATTCCATATCTTCTCTCCCATTCGTCATATTCATCCCAATCTTTGTCTGAGGCATTACTACTACGACCTGTTTCATCTTTCCAATAAAAAGGATCATTTATATTTTCATCCTCATCTTCATCACCCATATCACGTGGAGTATCATCATCGATTTCCTCTTCTTCAGGGAATTCAAACTCTAGTTGTTCATCATCTTGACGACCACCATTACGATTTTTGAAATTGTTGAAGTTCTTTTCTTCAGGCTCAGACTTGGATTTAGATTTCGCTAATTCAGACTCTCTATGTTCCTTAAGTTGCTCTTCAACCTCATTTTTAAGGATTTTAGCCCATCTTCTAACTATAAAAGAAATACCAGCTTCTTCTTTTAGAAGAAGTTCTTGTTTTGCTATTTTACGAATAATGTTCATCACTAAATAAATATCTTCAGTAAAATAAAAAACCCCGATTACTCGGGGTTAATTTTAAATAACAGATTTAACTATTACGTCGACTTCCTCATTTGGAAGTATCTTACCTAAAAGTTTAATGATTGCTTGACCGTTCTTGACTTCGAATTCAACCTCTTGATTACCAGAAGCCCACAAATCAAGTCTGTTTGCTACTTCGTAAACCTCAGTTTTTGGGGGGTTACTATAAACTTTACCTCCCCTGTATACACCTTTTTTATTTTCCATTTTTCCAAAAATTTCTTATGTTCATTAATATTTTACCCAACTCGTTTTGACCTTCACCATCACAAACACCCCAAAACTTATCACCCCAATCATTAGTCTCTTCTAAATACTTATCACCAGTGTCCATAAGTTTCTGTCTTAATTCTTTATTTCTATAGAATTTATCAAAAACAATAGAAGACATTACATCTATTTTAACTTTATCCCAATCAGCACGAATTTCTAATTTACGGCCTTCTTTCTTGGATTGACCAGGTGTCATATTCCTAAAACGTTTGCGTTCGCGTTCATCGAAAGTTTTAGCTGATTGATAGGCATTTTCAGTTGATGGGTACCATAACCCATCAAAGTACACACCTGCCATAGAAAAATTTGACAAGAAACGATAGTCTCCGTCAAATCCCTTAATCTCTTTTTCGTTGTGTACAATGTATTCTTTCACATTGTAAATTTAGGAATATTTTTTGTAGGAGTAAAATTTTTCTTTACTTTCAAGAAAGAAAAGTCAGTTCTATTCAACTTTGTAGCCCAATCAATTACTTTGAGTCTAACCATCAACTTTCTCGTTGGTTGGAATTCTACAGGGTCATAAATTGTTGGTGATTTTTGTACACTGTATAAAATTACTTCAAAACCTTGAACCAAATTAGATATGAGATAGTCAACCAAATGTTGTTTATTATTAAAAGCCATTGGGTCTAAATGAAATGGGTATTGGGGGAATGATCCAGTTCGTATCTCTTCGGGTGTACGGTAAGAAACTGGTGGAGTAAGAAGAAAAACGGGCATTGGTGGATGATACATCCTAATACCATCCATGAAACCATTTTGTGGTTCTACACCCTCAAGTCCTATATTTTGTAGGTAACCCTTTACTGTGTTTGCCCAAATATCACTTAAATCTGAATAGGTTAGTTCTTGTAATTCTTCAGGTAAGTGTCGTCCCGTAAACGGGTCGGTAAGTACCTTGTAATCAAGAATACCTGACGCACTACCTCTTTCTATATTGTAGATTTGGACGTTTGTTTCAACAAACTGTCTAATTCTTTCTGAATATGGTACGTTTCTCATTGGGGAACTTCTTAGTTTTTTCTACGGCACGACCATACTTGTAACCTACATAAAACCATATAATACTAAAAATTGTACCAACGATATAGTAATCCATTATTTAATTTTAGATTTTAAGTAGTAGACAATCATTTCTGTATCTACCGAGTTTGATGGATCCAACACCAAAGTTAGGAGTTGGTCACTTATCTTAAAGACCTTCTTACGTTGTTCAGGTTTAAGCTTTAACTTTTTCTTGTGCATCCTTCATCAAGTTAGAGATGGCATTTAACATTTCAGAAGTGAATTCACGTCCTTGAATAGGAATGAATTTACCGTTGATGTCGACTTTACCCAAAACTGAGTCAATGTCTGACACATACCAAATATTGTTAAGCTCATCAATCTTAATTATCGCACTACTTTTTAAAGTTACTGTTTTCATATTTTTACTTTTATTCATTTCTTCTTGTGATTTTCTAACAGAATTATGGTGACCCATAAACTCAAAAGCTGGTCTACCACCAACACCGTCAGTAGTATCCCTACCATTGTTAAACCCATTTAACATTACCATGGGTTCAGGTGGTGGAGGTGGTGGGGTGTTTTTAAATTCTTTAGTCTGTGATTTAGTTGAACCTTCCATTAAGCTAATCTAAAATCTTTTAAGTACTCTCTTAGGAACACGTTCTTCTCACCACCAATGTACTCAACCCAATCATTATAGTCAGGTGTGTTCATTTCCTTAACCATCTTAATAAAATCGTCACCCAATTCTTTTCTTGGTGGTAATGTTCTACCTTTTATTTTAGTACAATACTCATAAAAATCAAGGTAATTTTCACGGTCATACACTCTACTATCAACTAAAAAGACTACAGCAGACTTCATATCATTTAAATCAGGTTCAATAAAGTGGGCATTTTTAATACCTTCCTCATTTAACTTGATGATATTTTCTGACATGGTTGAACTTGTACCACCATTTAGTATGATAAATGTTTTGTGGTTATCAGCCCATTCTTGGTAATCACTGTCCTTGAAATATTTTTGAGCGTACTCAACAACAGCGTGACCAAATTGTATTCCCTTTTGTATTTCAGAGATATTGTATGGAACAAGTCCATACATTCTCCAACCAATTTTAACCTCTTCTTTCAACGTTTTCCTCCCACTCTCTTTGTGTCGGTGCTGGAATCCAAGGATCCCTTGGACTTTCTTCTTCAGTCACAGTTTCAACATATTCATATACTCTTTCCGCACCTTCCATATTTCCACGCCAAACAACAGTTAACGCCTCACCCTCAGGGGTTTCAACTTCAACAGTTTCGTCCATTGCAATATCTACATCTAGTGCTTCATATTCTCTCATGTCAGCTTCATCCATAGGTACTGCCATTTCAGCATCTAATGACATTTTTTTACCACCGTAATATTCATCAGACCTCTCTTTTTCTTCTTTAGAGAAAAGTTGATAATTAGTTGGGGTACTTTTCATGTATTTGTAAATTTCTTTTAACAAGTCACCAGGAATTGATGACTCTACAGAATCAATTCTAACATCAGGTGCGTTCCACACTGAAAACTCACCTCTATTGTTGTGTAAGTCATAGTATATACCATACTTGTCACCATCTTTTTTGTTAATGGCATACACCAATACACCATTGTTAGAATATTTGTAAAAATAATCTCGGTTATGTTTTGAGGCAGTACACCATTTAGTACCTGAACCATAACTCAATGAAGAGTTAAATGATAATGGACGTACAAACACCCATTCGTCATTTTCAATAACCTTTATGATTTCTTTCTCAAGTCTTTTTTCTTCATATTTCAAAGTCGCCAATGAGTTGGCTTTTTGAACTTCATCCCAACCCTTAAATTGGTTGATGTCCTTCTCACCTTCAACTCGGTTATTCTCCAAATGGTTGTGGAGTGAGTGAAGTGCTCTTAAATTGTCTTCACCGAAAACTTCATTTAAGTAATAAATAATTTGTTGTTCAACACGGTTGTTTCCTTCAGGTACTTCATAACCGTTATCTTCATTACTTCTTTTTGCTCTTAACTTTTTAAGTTGGGGTTCGTCCCAACTATCTCTTAATTTTTTAATTAAAAACTGAGTGAATTTACTAGTTTTACTAGGATCGAATTTAGAAATTAAATCCACCACGTGGATTTCTAAATCACTATTCATCTGTTTGAGTTCTTTCTTGCCCATTGTCTGTATTTTGAATTGTTTGTTCTTGTTTAGGAAATAATGATAAGGAATCTAATTTAGATTTTGTAGGTTTAATTGGGTCAATTTCATAAATTATTTCATTTATAATCTCTTGACCTAATGTATTTACTACCTTTGCCGTGTATTCTTTTATCTCTTGTGGTATATCAAATTTGATATCATTGGGTCTGTGGTTTGCATCAATGGTACCGTCATTTAATAGAAGGTCTCTCACAATATTACAAGCAAAAAGACGCATCATTTGCATCCTTATTTTAGAATTTTCTTGTTGGTTTTTAAAATGTATGAAAAGGCTTGCAGTCTCGTCATTACTCACAGTAAGTGGGTTATCAAGAATAGCCCAAGTAAATTGACTGGCTCGAGAACCGTCTTCATTAAAACCAAACTCACCACGCAAATGAAGTGCAAATGGTGTGTTTAAATCATTTAGATTCATTATTAGTAACTTTTATTTCTTGTTCACCAATTAGAAGGTTGACCACGTTATGAATATGGTCATCGTATTTCAATCTAATAGTTTTAAAACCGTTTTCGTCTGTAACTATTTCAACACTTTCTAACCCTTTGGGGATGATGTGTATTTCGCCTTCCTCACCATATACAGTCTCAAAGTAATTAGTAATTGGGTCGGAGTGGTCAGTAGTGGTTAAACTATATGCAATATCTTTTGGTTTAACCCACCTCTTTATTGCATACTTAATTTCAGCCCCTTTATCAACACGAGAACCTTTTTTAGATTCTAAGTATTTACCGTCTGTTGTTGGTTCAACATCGATAACTTCGTAGGAACCGTTAGACATAAAGGTACCAGGTAGACCAACCACTTTACAGGTCTCACCACTGTGTAAACGAATTATGTCACCTTTTTTAATGGTATTCATCGAAGTAAATTGGGTCTGTGTTATCGAAATATCTTTGTGGAACTCTTAATGATTCAAATAATCTTTGTCTAAAGTATTCCATTTCTTCATCTGTAAAAGATTCTAAATTAAGACTTATCGTTTCTCTTTTCTTAATAAATTCCATGGGTTTAATACCATCTTTTTTAAGGAAACTAATATCATCTTCTTTTAGAAGTTCTTTGAGTCTTTCAATTACATTTTCATAATCCATTTCAAAAGACATTTCAAAAGGATCATTAAACCTACCATATGGTGAGGCTGTAGAAAGTAAGTATTTTAAGTAGTTATCGTTCATTTATTAAATCGAATTCTTTTAGTTTATCATAAACTCTGTGGTCAGGCATCGATACACAAATGTCCTCAACCAATATTTTACGAAGTTCTGGAGTTAGTTCCACTTCTTTAACCCTTTCATCCATGAAAGTCCATCTCAACTCACCCCAACCAGCGTCAGGTTGACGGTCTCTGTGTAACCCAAATTCTCTACCATTCTCTACTTTTGTTTCGATGATTGGTTCTATTCCGTAAAAAACTTTTATTTTTTTCATTAGTCTAATCTGTTTGAATAGTGGTGTGGACTGTCTTTTCTATCTTCGGGGGTTATAAATTTATTGTTTATTTCAAAGAAACTAAAATTACCCGAATCTTTAACAATTGAGAAAGATTTCTTCATTGCTGGAGTATCATTTTCAATCCATGTTTCAATTAACTCAATTGATTCTTGGTCTTTGAGACCAACTAATTTATCTAGTAATAAGAATAATCTCTTGTTACGTTCTACTTCGTTCATTTTCCCTTCCATAGCCTTTTTTTTAAAGATAGTTAAAGTTTATTTTATTATCAATGAAAAAGGGGTTAATTTGCTAACCCCTTTTGTATTAATCCGTGAATATATTTTGAATGTTCTATGTTACGTTCATTTGCATAACCAACAGTCATGTGAAGACCCCAAAATGGACGACCTAATCCTAATTCACCACGAATCTGCCAAAACTCAGGAGTTTCGTCAGCCTTCATCCACCAGTGTTCAGAGTTGGTACGAACATCAAGGTTAAGTATTACATCAATTTCTCTACCATCCCAACGTTTCCTAACTTCTTCCCATACTGCATCACCACCCTTAATTTCTCTAATAGAGTCATTAACGAATGTAACGTGTGCACCACGAAGAGGACGGTTCAATTTTAAACCGTATCTACGTTCGATGAACCAAGAGTAATACTCGGTCATTTCACCATCAAACACCACCATCGCAACACGTTTCCAATCTTTTTGTTTGTTGTGTTTACGAGTAACGTTATCAGGATCGAACACAATTCTTCCTTTTAATGTTAGACTTTTAGTCACTTCTTCTCTTAATATTTGTTTAATAATATTTCTCACAACTATAAATATTACGCTAGTATATCTACAGCTCTTTGAAAACATTCTTCATTGAACCCTTCAGGTTCACTTGGTTGTACACCGTTGTTTGGGTAAAACTCTTCGATGTCATAACTGAAATCATCATCAATGATGACAAATTTCTTAGGTTGACCGTATTCACCAATCCAAAGTTCTATTTCTTCCCCTCTCTTGAGTCTACCTGAACTTTGTGTTTTACCAATTACAAGACCATCAACCCCTCTTTCCCACAGACAATTTTGTAGTTCCTCTAATGAGTTACCATGTCTCCATGTTGAGATAACTACAATCTTAGCCTGAGTCAATCGTATTAGTTCATTTAACTTACTTACTGCTTTAGGACAGAATGGTATACGATTAAACCCACCCCATTTATATTCAGGGACTTTACTATAATCCCAAGTACCAGGTGGGCCATTACCAATGTAATGTTCCCACCCTCTTTGACAGTTCAAAACACCATCAATATCTAAAAAGATAATGCTGAGTTTTGATATATCGTATGATTCTAAAGCCTTGGACTCTAAATCATTATATTCTTTCTTTGATTCCATTGAATTCGTTCTTTAATGTTTCTAAATCAGGAAGTCCCTTACCTATGTAGATTAACACAAAGGTACCCTTAACTCCACTTCCTCTAATAACTTCTCTCAAAAGTCTCTTGATTCTGTTTCTATCAACAGCTCTTTTGAAGTTCTTACTTGATACTGTTACCATGTAAGCATTTTCACCTTCCATGATTCTAAGCATTAAATTCTTAGTTGTAAACCTTTTTCCTTCGGTGAACAACTTTTCAATTATTGCCTTATTTTTAACAGTATTCTTCATATTACAAAGATACGAAATATTTATAAATTATGAGGAGTACTGTCCAAAAAATATTAAAAGAAGCTCAAGACTACCATAGCAGTGTATTTTTAATCATGTCGGAAGATGAGAAGTTTGTAAAATACAATCTACATGTTGGTGGTGAAGAATACTTTAGTGGTGGACCAAATCAAGATGGTTGGCAGTCATCAGTTATATTAGATAATAAAAATTTTCAAGAATTCTATATCAATAAAAGACAAAACGCGGAAGGTGTTATCAGTATCTTACCTCAACCTCAATTAGATAGGTATAAACCAAAGGTTGTTGAATATGTTATGGGGTTTTTCAGGAAAGATGAAATGTCTAACCTTTTTGACCAAATAAACGAATCAGAAAATACTGATATAGGTTCAAAACATAACCCCCATCGTGGTGATTTTCTTTTATCTAAAAAGGCTATTTTTGTTGACGGTAAGGATCAGGCAACCACAATAGGTAATTTTTATGAAATAAAAAAAATTAGGGATGAATATGGTGTAAAAAAAGTTATTTTTATTAATGATTTTGATGCTGAACACACGGTTACACCCACTAATGGTTTTTTTAGAGAATATTTTGAATACGTACCTAGAGAATATAAAGACGATATTAATATAGATACTAGTACTTTATTTGAATCAGAAGAAGATGAATGGGAATGGGCAAGAGAAGCCTTAAATGATGTTCCTTATATTCCTTCACCCAACCACAATAGAATGACGGTTTGGGTTTTCAACAAAGATACATCCAATCCTGAATCAAAGATAAAAAATATTTTTGATTCCTTGGAGGCTTCAGGTTTCTATATTCATAAAGATGATAAGGAACAGCACATTAAGAATGTATTAAATGTCCTTCGAAACAGTGATGACGATAACACACCATATATTAGAACAAGAACCAAAGATACGGTTCACGAATATGATGGAATCTCTTCAGGTTCAGGTGAACATACATTTATGGAAGTTGTTTCTCCAGAAGGTTTCAACGCGTCTTGGGTAGACGTGCATCACGTTCAATAAAGCATACCTCAACATGAGAAATTTAATTAAGAAAATATTAAAAGAACAAGAAGATGATTTTGAATGGGTAGACCCACCAAATGAAGAACCTTTTCACAAAATTTTAATGAGAGGTAATCCGAGACAACCAAGATTAATGGATGAAATTAAAAGAATTTTATTTAACCCAGCAGTTACAATTGGTGATGAGAGGTTTAATAGAATAGCTTATTGGTTAGAAGATCATGATTACTACCCACAAGAATTAAAATTAGATGGTAAAACTTCTTATATTGAAATTACGAAACAAAGAGGCTCTAATAATATTAGGAATGGTAAATGGATTGTAGGACCTGAATTAAGTGAAGATGAATTATATAGATTATCCCAAACAAATACACAACAAGGTTGGAATGGTAATTTTTGGGTTGAAGAATTTATGGATAGGTTTAAGATAAGTAGAACCTTTCGAACTTAAAACTTCATATTAGGAAGATTCTTCCTACCTTCAAGTTTTGTTTTGTTAACATGTTTGTATAGGAAATCCAATTTATTTCTCATTAAAGTTTCCCATTCATTTCTTATTTGGGATATAACGTCTTCACTTA
>ERZ724522.1002-NODE-1002-length-16198-cov-6.374094_pt1 | contig 16198 bp, 17 predicted proteins | sample MGYA00376055_ERZ724522 | MGnify/ENA primary metagenome ERZ724522 (study PRJEB28724, sample SAMN07190884) | wastewater metagenome | isolation source: effluent of sewage treatment plant in Hong Hong | place: Hong Kong | collected 2016-03-17 ... | reverse complement strand
GCCGAGCTCGCTTTTACTTACGACCGAATTTCGATTTTTCCCAAGGGGGTGGGGGTCGAAATGGGTTGCGTCGACTGTGGTGTGGAACTGGCGAAGCGAAGGCGGGTGCGGATGTCGGCACGCAGCCGCAGCAAGGAAGCCCCGTCGATCGACCACATCGTTCCGCTGAGCAAGGGTGGCGAACATTCATACGCGAATTGCGCTCTTGCCCACACGGGGTGCAACTCGGCGAAGAGCGCGTTCGGCGGCGGTCAACTGCTGCTGCTGGGCTGACATGGCCAAGCGTGTGTGCGAGGTGTGCGGCGCGGTGCTGCCAGTGCAGACCGGCCGCGGAAGGCCTCGACGAAAGTGTGTGCAGTGCTCGCCGCGCAAGAAGGTGTCGCAGAAGGTCGCACCGCAGCCCGTCCCGCCAGCACACGCGCCTGAGTCGTTGACGGCCGCGGTAGAGGCAGAGATTGCGGCGGCCGGGCAAGCAGGTAGCGCGACCGCGCTACTGGCGCTTGAGTACGCCCGTCGCATCGAGGACGGCGGGGACGCGGCGGCCGGGATTGCGTCGCTGGGTAAGCAGTTGCAAGCCTTGCTGGTGTCCATGCGTCAGGCCGCGACCGCAGCAAGCCCGACGGTGTCGAAGCTGGACGAGATCAGGGCAAGGCGTGATGCTCGACTACGGGCCTGACTACCGCCCGCCGCAGTTCTCGTCGCTGCTGGATGGTTGGGCGGACACGTTCGGCCCGGACGTGGCGGATGTGTGCGAGGCGTACGGCTTCGCCCCCGACCCAGAGCAGCGGATGCTGCTGGATCAGGTGTTTGCGGTGGACCGGGACGGTTTGCCGTGCGCCATGAAGGGCACCATCGTCGCGCCGCGGCAGAACCTGAAGACCGGCTTCGGGAAGATGTGTGCGCTCGGGTGGCTGTTCGTGACCGGCGAGCAGCTGGTGACGTGGTCGGCCCACGAGTTCAAGACGTCGCGGGAGGCGTTCCGAGACCTCAAGCAGCTCATCAGTGACGCGCCTGACCTGGCTGGCGAGATCAAGGCGATCTATCAGGGCGCCGGTAACGAGTCGATCGAGCTGATGTCCGGTCAGCGGCTGATCTTCGTGGCCCGGACGAAGGATGGCGGGCGCGGGTTCACCGGCGACAAGCTGATCTTGGATGAGGCGTACGCGCTGACCGAGGATCAGATGGCCGCGCTGGCCCCGACCCTGCTGACCAGACCGAATGCGCAGCTGCTGGAAATGTCATCGGCTGGCATGACGTCGTCGCACGTGTTGCGGGATGCGCGCGACGTCGGCCGCAAGGGTGGGGCTCCGGGCGAGTTCTATGCGGAGTGGTGCGACCCGCAGCCACACTCGGGCTGCGCGACAGACGATTGCGGGCACGGACACGCCGCGGCCGGGTGTGCACTGGACGACCGAGACCGGTGGCGCGTGGCCAACCCCGCCTACGGCCGCCGAATGACCGAGGCTCGGATGGCGTTCATGCGCCGGACGATGACTCCGGCGAAGTTCGCCCGTGAGTGCTTGGGCTGGTGGGATGAGCCCACCACTGCCGGCTCCGATATGACCGTCGAGGACTGGCAGGCGACAGTGACCGATGAGGCCCCGTCCGGGCGGCTCGTGCTGGCAATCGACACCGCACCGTCGCACGCATGGTCGTCCATCGTCGTCGCCGGTAACGGCATCCTTGAGCTGGTCGACAGGCGCCGCGGCTCGTCGTGGCTGCCGGAGCGGGTCGCCGGGTTGTGCCGCGACCACGGCATCGCCGAGGTGTGGATGGACCCTGCCGGGCCCGTCGCCGGGCTGATACCGGACCTTGAAGCGGCCGGTGTGCAGCTGCGGCTGCTCAACGGCGCCGATGCGGCCGCCGCCTGCGGCTCGCTGGTCGACGCGATCGGTGAGCAGCGGGTCAAGGTGCGCCACGCGGACGCGTTCCTGTCCGCCGTGGCGGGCGCGTCGCGGCGCAAGACCGGCGACCGGTGGAAATGGTCGCGGGCCTCATCCGAGGTCGACATTTCGCCACTCGTCGCCGCTACGTGGGCGTGCTGGGGCTGGCTGGCCGACCAGTCGATTGAGTACGACGTCCTCGCGTCCGCCTACTGACTTGGGAGTGCTTGTGGTTGACGTGGTGACGACGATTTTGGAGGTGGTGGCTGTGCTGCTGGTCGCCGTCTCCGTCGCCGTGCTCGGCTGGCAGCTGCTGCCTGCCGGGTGGGGCGCGTGCGGGCTGCTCGGAGCCGCTGTGGTGCTGCTGTCCGCGTCGTGGTTGATGGCCCGGCGGGGTGCGAGCCGGTGAGTCTGCTGTTCAGCCGGCCGCCTGCGGCCGCCGCCCGCGGAATGACTGAGGAGCAGGCCTTCTCGGGTGCGTCGGTGGTTCCGTTGGCGGGCGGGAACGTGCGGGCGCTGCGGCTGGCGTCGGTGTGGTCCGCAGTCACGTTGATCGCAGATTCGGTCGCGTCGTTCCCGTTGCAGGCGTTCCGCCGCAACGGCGACGGCACGCGCACCCCGATCGACTATGCGTGGCCGGTTCCGGCGACGCAGACGACGTTCACCTGGGTGCATCAGGCGATGGTGTCGATGCTGTTGCGCGGAAACGCGTTCGGCTACGCGATTGCCACCGATCCGAAGTCTGGATGGCCGTCGCTCGTGGAGTGGCTGCCGCCGCAGCAGATCACCCGCGCCGGGAAGGTGTGGGCGCTCAACGGCCGCCAGCTGGACCCGGCTGCGGTGCTGCATGTGCCCGCGTTCCTGCTGCCCGGTGAGGCGGTCGGGCTGTCGCCGATCACACAGTTCGCGACCACCATCGACGCGGGTTTGCATGCCGACCGTGCCGTCTCCGAGTGGTACGCGTCCGGCACCGTGCCCGGCCAGCATCTGAAGAACTCGGCGCGCACGTTGACGCCGGCCGAGGCTGCGGTGATGAAGGCCAGGTTCAAGGCGACGATGACGACCGGGGAACCGTTCGTGACCGGCGCCGACTGGACCCTCGACCAGGTCGGGGTTTCGGCCGCTGATGCGCAGTTCCTCGACGCTATTCGGGCGAATGCGACGCAAATCGCGGCGATCTTCCGTGTTCCGCCGGAGAAGATCGGCGGCGAAACCGGATCGTCGATGACGTACGCCACCACCGAACAGCAGGGCATCGACTTCCTCACCTATGCGCTGCGCCCGTGGATGGTCCGCTTCGAGCAGGCCCTGTCCACGATCATGCCCCGCGACCTGAACGCCCGGTTCAACCCCGACGCGTTGCTGCGCACCGACGTCAAAACCCGCATGGATGCCTACCAGGTCGCGCTGAAGATCGGCGCGCTCACCCAGGACGAGGTCCGTGCACTGGAGGACCGCCAACCACTCGACGAGAAGCAGCAAGCGCAGTGGTCGGCGACGTTCAGCAACGGCGGCAAGAAGCGGGGGCTGGACCTCGTGGAAGCCGTGCAGAAGATCTATCTCGGGGTTGACAAGGTCATCACGGCCGAGGAGGCCCGACAGATTCTCAACGCCTACGGAGCCGACCTGACCGGCCCGGGGCCACAGTCGCACACGACAGGAGCCACCAATGGTTGAGACGCGCACCCACCGCGACACCGTGCAGCTGCGCGCCAACACCGACGCCGCCCCGCACCTGGCCGGCTATGCGCTCAAGTTCGAACGCTATTCGCAGAACCTGGGCGGGTTCGTGGAGCAGGTAGCCCGCGGCGCCGTCGACAAGTCGATCGCGGACGGCGTCGACGTGTTGTGCCGCTGGAACCATGACGACGCCGGGCTGCTGGGCCGCACCGGATCGGGCACCCTGGCGCTGACCGTGGACGACACCGGCCTGGCCTACGACGTGGCGCTGCCCGACACGACGGTCGGGCGGGATGTGGCCGCGCTAGCTGCCCGTGGCGACGTCACACAGTCATCGTTCGCGTTCCGCACCCTGGAAGACGAGTGGGGTGTGACCGAGCAGGGCTTTCCGCTGCGCACCCTCAACCAGGTCGCCCTCGTCGATGTGGCGCCGGTCAACTCGCCGGCCTACCTCGACACGTCGGTCGGTGTGCGGTCGCTGGCCGCCGCGCTCAACGTCGACCCGGGCGACGTTCCCGGGTTGGACACCGGCGAGATTGTGCGCCGCCTCACCACACCGACCGTCATCGACGTCGCGCCGCGCCGGGAACGGCTCACCGCCGCCCGCGCCGCGCTGCTGACCCGTCGACCCCACTGAACTTCCCGACCCTCCGGCGGGCCGTGCGGCCGGGCGAAACCCACCGCACCCCCGAACACCGAAGGTCGGGGCCGCATGGTGACCGCGACACGGCCCACGCACCCCATCCCACCACCACGATCACCCCGGAAAGGGGCACATCATGAGTACCACCACAATGGAGCGTGACCTGCACGAGCAGCGTCTGCGCGCCTGGGAGCAGGCGAAGGCCGTCGTCGACGCCGCCGAGGCGGAAGGCCGCGACCTTTCAGCGGAGGAGAACGAGACGTTCACCCGCGCCTCCGCCGACATGGACAACCTCGACGCGCGCATCAAGCGCATCGGAACCGTCCGCGCCCACGAGGACCTCATCAACGAGTTCCGCGACAGCTACGAGGTCGCCGGCGAGCAGGCCGGCGGCGAGGCCCGCTCGGAGTGGCAGCGGTTCATCTCCGGCGAAACCCGCACCTTCACCTCGAACCTGTCCGAGGCGCGTGCGTTGGCGACCGCGTCCAGCCCGGCCGTAAAGCAGGACGTCATCTCCGGCGCCCTGTGGGTTCACCTGCTGGCGACCAGCCCGATCCTGGACATCTGCACCGTCATCAACACGTCCAAGGGCAACCCGATCCCGGTGCCGACCACGACCGGCGACCCGACCGCGGCGCTCGTCACCGAGGGTGCGGCGATCACCGCGTCGGATTCGTCGCTGACCACCCGCACCCTGAACAGCTACGACTACAAGTCGCTGTCCTACGTCAGCACGCAGCTGATTCAGGATGAGGCGTTCGATGTGGCCGGGCTCATCGCCAAGCAGGCCGGCCGCGAGGTCGGTTTGTCGTTGGGTGCGCACCTGACCAAGGGCACCGGCTCCAGCCAGCCCGCAGGTGCGGTCACCGGCGCGTCGGCCGGTGTGACCGGTGCGACGTCGGTGTCGGGCGCGTTCACCGCCGACAACCTGATCGACCTGTTCTATGCGGTCGCTGCCCCGTATCGGAAGTCTCCGTCGGCGGCGTGGCTGATGTCGGATGCGTCGATCGCGGCCGCCCGCAAGTTGAAGGCGTCCGGGTCCGGCGAGTACGTGTCCGAGTACCTGTTCACCCCGGCGCAGACCGTGAACGATGTGGACCGGCTCCTGGGCCGCCCCGTCTACTCCGACGTGAACATGGCCGACCCGGCCACGTCGGCGAAGTCGGTGCTGTTCGGCGACTTCTCGGCATACTTCGCCCGCGTCGTCGACGGCGTCCGCTTCGAGCGGTCCGACGACTACCGGTTCAACACCGACGAGGTCGCGTTCCGCACCGTGCTGAGCGCGGACGGCATCCTCGTCGACCAGACCGGTGCCGTGAAGTACTTCGTCGGCGGCGCGTCCTGATTCACCGTCCTGCCCGGCCGCGGATGCTGCCCCCGCGGCCGGGCAGGGCACAGGACCACCACACACCAATCCGACCCTTGGGAGGCTGGCTATGACCGAGGTCCGCATGATCGTGCCCATCTCCGGCACCCGCAACGGGCAACGCTGGCCCGCCCCCGGCGGAACCGTCGACCTGCCCGCCGAGGAGGCCGCAGCCATGACCGCGGCCGGCATGGCCCGACCCGTCACAGACACGGTCGAAACCGCGGCCGCCCCAGAGGCCTCCGAAACCGCGGACGCACCCAAGCCGCGCCGGCGCAAGGCCGGCCAGTGACCGCGACGTGGTGGGGCACCTACGCCGCCCTCGCAGCCGACCATCCCACCTACACCGCGCTGGCGGGCGCCGCATCCACCTACGGCGATGCCGGCTGGTCCGGCGTTGCGACGATGGAAGGCGACTAGCCGGCCGTGGGCGCTGTCGATGTGGGTGACGTCTACCCGACGAAGGCCACGATCCGCGACGCCTCCGGCGACCCCGCCGACGGTGGGGAGGTGACGTGCACGGTCACGCTGCCCGACGACACCCAGGTGTCGATTCCGGTGCGTCACGTCTCTACAGGCGTGTACGAGGCCGGCGTGCCGGTGACCGTTCCGGGGCTGCACCTGATCTCGTGGGCCGCGACCGGCGTCAACGCGTCGGCGTGGGACGACTCGTTCACCGCCTCCGACCCGGCACGGGTGTATCCGCTGTCGCTGCGTGAGGTGAAGGCGCTGCTGGGCATGGAGACGCACACCTACGACGATGTGCTCGACCAGCTCATCGCGGACGTGTGCGAGGCCGGGGAGGACTACACCGGGCACGTGTTCGGCCGCCGCGCCTTCGCCGTGACGATGCGCGGCACGGGAAGCCGCTGGCTGACGCTGACGCAGGCCCCGGTGCTGTCCATCGCCACGCTCACCGTCGACGGGGTGCTGCTCGACCCGTCCGCCTACTGGCTCGACAATCAGGCGGCACTCATTGACCGGGTCACCGAGACGTGGCCGGCCACCTCGACGATCGTCGTCACCGGCACCGTCGGATACACGGCGCAGCCGCGCTCGCATGTGATCGGTGCCCGCACCCTGATACGGCACCTGTGGCGGGAACGCCGCGGCGCGGTCAAGGCCGGCACCCCGCTGGACGACATGCTGCCGTTCGGCATCCCCCACGCCGTCGCAGACTTCTGGGACCTGACCCGCTCGACGGGGTTCGCGTGAGCCCGACACTGTTCTTCGACGTGCTGGCCGCGCTGCACGACGCGGTCGCCGCCGCACTCCCCGACGTCCCGGTACGCCTCGGCCCGCCGACCGATGACGAACCGACGATGCTGGGCGTGTTCATCGGCTGGGACCTGACCGCCGACAGTGGCCGCGCCGGAAACTTCGGCCAGTCCTACCACGAACTCGGCGCCGGTGCGGCGCGTGACGACTCCGGGCAGATCGTCGGCTACGCCGTCGCCCAGTCTGGCGACGCCGACTACCTCACCCTCTGCTCCCGCGTCTCCGACGTCCTCGACGCCATCCAGGACGTGGTCCGCGCCGACCCCACCCTCGGCATGCCGGGGCGGGTGTATCGCACCGAACTTGCCGGCGGCGAGCTGTTCCTGTCCAACGAGGGCATGTACGCCGCCGAGCTCGTCTTCCGCCTGTCCTACTACGCACTCACCTAGAAGGAGGCCGCGCCAGTGGCTACATATCAGTGGATCGGCCCACCCGACCACACCCTCATCCACCCGGCAGACGGCCGACCCATCCTCCTGGAGCCCGGCACCGTCGTGGACCTCCCCGACGGCGTCGACGCGTCGCCCGACCTGTGGGAGCCCCACACCGAAACGAAGGCCGCGACGCGGCGTAAGGAGTCCGACAAGTGAGCGGTCTGCGGCACCAGCTGGGATTCAAGGAAGAGTCCACCTACGGCACCTATGTGGCGCCGACGACGTTCCTGCACACCAAGGGTTCCTCGCTGGAGCCGGTCATCAAGCGGGTGCAAGCAGAGTCGTTCCGCGGCGGGCAGTTCGCCGCCCCGGCCGCGCACTACGTCGACACCGTCCGCGGCGGCAAGGGCACCATCCCGCTGGAGGTCATGACCACCGGCATGGGCAAGCTGCTGCGCGCCCTGATGGGGTCGTCGGCGTCGGCCCAGCAGGCCGCGACGGCCGCCTACAAGCAGACGCACACCCTCGCCGACACGGTCGTCGGACAGTCGCTGTCGGTGCAGGCGTCCCGCCCGCCGCGGGCCGGCGGCTCCGCCGTGCCGGTCACGTTGAAGGGCGCGAAGGTCACCGCGGCCGAGTTCGAATGCAAGACCGATGGGCTGCTCGGCGCCTCGTTCAGCCTCGATGCGCAGGACTGGGACAACACCACCGCGCTGGCCGTCGCCTCCTACTCCAACTCGGCGGTGCCGTTCGGCGGCACGTCGATGTGCGTCAAGTTGGGCGCCTACGGCTCGGAGGCGTCCACCACCGGCATCAAGTCGGTGAAGGTGTCGATCAAGCGCAACCTCGACACCGAGGCGTACTACGCCTGCAACGGCGCGCTGAAGGCCGAACCGGCCGAGACAGACTGGCCGGTGGAGATCACCGGGTCGATGTCGCAGGACTGGGCGGCGAAGACCTACATCGAAGACTTGGCCGTGGCCAAGACGTCGACGTGTCTGGACTGGGTATTCACCGGCGCCAACATCGCCTCCACCTACGACTACACGTTCCGGCTGCGCCTGCCCGGCATCATCTTCGAACCGGCAGCGCAGACCGTCGCCGGGCGCGACATCCTGTCCAAGGACTGGGACTTCGTCTACCGCTACGACGGCACGAACACCCCGGTCATCGAATACATCACGACCGACACCGCCATCTGAACCGATGGTGTCCGTAGATGCGCCCGACCTGCGCGGCATCGCGGCGGCGCTGAAAACGCACGCGCCCGACGCGGTCCCGATCATGCGGGCGCATCTACGGACGGTCGCGAACGAGTCGATGGTTCCGGCGGCGCGCGCCGCCGCCTCAGGCATCCGATTCGAAACGGTCACGGTGGAACGCGCCGGACTGCTCGGCCGCAGGACCGAGCGGGTCCGTGCCGGTTCAGGTCGAACCGGTGCCACCGCGGCGCGGGCCCGCGCACGGCAGAAATACACCCAGTCGCTGGCCGAAGCAGCCGCGACCGGGAAACGGCAGGTGTCCGCCCGGCGGTGGAAGACGCTCACCGCGCAGCACGGGCTACGCGCCGGCATCGCCCGCGGCATCCGCTCCCAGGTTTCGGTCACGAAGGCGGATGCCACCGTCGCGGTGCGCACCTACTCCGCACCCGCGTTCATCACCTCAAGGTCGTCGCGCCGCTCGGCGCGCAACCGCGGCCAGTGGCGCCACCCCGTCTTCGCAGACCGCACCGTCGACCGGCGCCGCTGGGCGTGGGTCACCCAACGCATCACCGACCCGCTGTGGTGGGACAAGGCGCTCGCGCCCGGCTCCGCCGCCGCAGGCCGTGCCATGGAACAAGCCCTCGACGAATGGGCGGCACTCGTCGACGAGCTCATCACCCGCGCCGCGCACTGAAAGGGCTGGGCAGCAGCAATGGAATCGCAGATCATCCGCGTCAACTATGCGGGCCGCTGGTACGACTTCGACCGCAACAAGTGGATGTTTCAGGAGAACCGGCGGGCCGTGCAATGGCTCGGCCTGTCCGGCATCTCCGAGTTCGGCGAGGCCCTGACCACGATGCGCCCCGACGCGTTGGGGTTCCTCGTCTGGGTCGTGCTGCACCGTGCCGGCGAAGCCCCCGAAGGTGTCACCACCAGGGAAGACTTCGAGGACTGGTACTGCGACGACGCGTTCGACTTCGACCTCGTCGGGTTCACCGAAAAAGCCGACACCCCGGCCGGGCAGGCGGAGGACGATTCGCACCTCCCTACCACCTCAGACGGGCGAGGTCCGACGACGTAGACCCCGCCCGCGAAGTGCGGGCCCTGGAACCGGCGTTGCGCTGGGCGTACGGCGTCGACGCCGCCACCGTCATCGAGACGTGGGAATACGACCAGTGGGTCGCGCACCGCGACTTCCTGACCGACTATCTGATGAAGAGAGGCGGGACCGGTGTCGACTAGCACAGACCTCGTCTTCCGCCTGATCGGCAAGGACGAGACTGGTAAGGCGTTCCGTTCGGTGGGTGACGGGCTCGGCAAGCTGGGTCGTGACGCCGACGACGCCGGGAAGCGTTCGGAGTCGGCGTTCTCCCGGATCGGCAAGTCGGCGGGGATCGCCGCCGCAGCGCTCGGCGGGATCGCCGCGGCGGGAGCGATCGCCGGAATCAAGTCGGCCACCCGCGAGGCGTCCGAGCTCGGCGAATCGATCAACGCCGTCAACGTCACCTTCGGTACCGCAGCCACCGGAATCCAGGAGCTCGGGAAGACGTCGGCGACGAGCCTGGGCCTGTCCCGCTCCGAGTTCAACGCGTTGGCTGTGCGCTTCTCGTCGTTCGCGACCACCGTCGCCGGGTCCGGCGGTGACGTGTCGAAGACGATGCGTGACCTCACCGGACGGTCGGCCGACTTCGCTTCGGTGATGAACATCGACGTGGCGAAGGCCGCCGAACTGTTCCAGTCCGGCCTGGCCGGCGAGACGGAACCGCTGCGCGCCTACGGCATCGACCTGTCCGCCGCCACCGTGCAGCAGTACGCCCTGTCGCACGGCATCGCCTCCTCAGCCTCGGAAATGACCGAGGCGCAGAAGGTGCAAGCCCGCTACGGGCTGCTGATGGAGCAGACGAACAAGACCGCCGGCGACTTCGCGAACACGTCGAACTCGCAGGCCAATCAGCTGCGTATCCTCAAGTCGCGGTGGACCGACCTGGAAGCCACCACCGGGCAGGCGTTCAAGCCGCTGGTGGAGGCGGCACTGCCGAAGGTGAACCTGGCCCTCGGGCAGGTGATGACGCTCATCGAAGCGAACATGCCGACCATCTCCACCTTCATGACCGGGCTCGGCACCCAGCTCGGCGACGCCGCACAGACAGCCATCGACAAGTGGCCGCAAGTCCAGACCGTCCTCGGTAACGTCGCCGACACAGTCCGGGCGAACTGGCCGGAGATCAAGCAGACCATCGAAACGGTCGCGGACTCGTTGAAGCGCACCGGGGAGATGGTCGGGGCGCTGTGGGATGCGTTCAAGGCGATGCCGCCCGAAGTGCAACAGACGATCCTCACACTCGCTGTGTTGCAGAAGACCGGCGTGATCGACGTGCAGCTGGTCATCAAGTCGGCCGTGTCTACCGGTGTCGGCGGGCTGCTCGGCTCGATCCTCGGCGGTTCCGCCGCCGGACTGGGCGCCGCGATCACGCTGCCGGTGACCATCGGCGCTATCGCGTTCACTCTGTCGGCCGCGTTCGTCTATAACTCGGACTGGTTCAGTCAGGTTCGGCAGGTCGTCTTTGGCGACAAGTCATTTCAGGACATGATCACGGACGGGTTCAAGGACCTGTTCAGTAACGGCGTTGTCGCCGGCGTCATGTCAATACCTGGAGTGCTGGCGCAGACGATGGCGTTTATCGCGCCCGAGATCAAGCGCATCATGCTGCAGCCGTTCACCGAGGCCTGGGACGGCATCAAGACGACCGTAGCGTTCGGCGTGGCGTGGATCGGCGCCAACATCTCACAGGGTATGGGGAACGTTGGCACCATCTGGTCGACCGCCTGGTCGACCGTCGGCACGACTGTGAGCACAGTCTGGGACTGGATCACCGCGCGGGTATCCGGCGCCATGTCGTGGGTCGGGCAGGTCGTCTCCGTCGCGATGTCGGTTATCGCCGGGGCCTGGTCGCAGGCATGGTCCGGTATCGGCACGACTGTGAGCACAGTCTGGGACTGGATCACCGCGCGGGTATCCGGCGCCATGTCGTGGGTCGGTTCGATCATCTCCGGCGCCATGGCGTTCATCTCGGGGCTGTGGTCCGGCGGATGGGACGGCATCAAGAGCATCGCCTCGGGTGCGTGGGACGCGATCACCAACGGTGTGCGCGGGGCCCTCGACGGGGTGTCCAACCTGTTCCGTGGAGCGGTCGACGGCATCGGCCGCATCTGGGGCAACATCACCGAGGCGGTCAAGGGCCCGGTGCGCGGGGTGCTGGAGTTCATCCGCGACAAGATGGTCGGCCCGATCAACTCGATCATGTCCACAGTCGGCGCGTCCCCGATCGACTTCCAGGTGCCGCAGTTCCACACCGGCGGCTACACCGGCGACAAGCTGGCCGGCCGCGAGGGTTTGGCGCTGCTGCGCAACGACGAATATGTAATGAGTCCGCAGGCCACCGCCCGGTTCCGGCCGATCCTGGAGGCGCTGAACGCCGCCGATAAGGGCTACGGCATCGGCGGTCCCGGCGTCGCCGGAACGTTGGTCGGATGGCTGCAAGGCCAGGGGTTGGGTAATGCGGGCATCGCCGGCATCCTCGGCAACTTCCAGGCCGAATCGTCGCTCAACCCGTTCGCGGTGGAACCCAACGGCGGCGGCCACGGGCTGGCGCAGTGGACCGGTTCCCGCTGGAACGACCTGCAAGCATTCGCCCAGCAGCGGCGCACCGTCTGGGAAGACCTGAACACGCAGATCGCCTTCCTCGCACAGGAGTTGTCCGGCTACGGCGCATTGATGTCGTCGCTGCGCACCGCGACCGATCCGGTGCTGGCGTCGGAAATGTTCGCGACCGGGTTCGAACGTCCCGGGGTGTATGGGCAGCGCGACGAGTTCGCGCAGCAGTTCTTCCAGCAGCTGCAATCGGGCGAGCTGACCGCGTCGAGTGAGTCGGGCCTGTCCGGCGGCATCCTGCCGTCGATCGGCAACGCGATCGGGTCGATGATGCGCGGCGCCGTGTCGCCGCTGCTCGACCTGCTCGTCGGCCAGTTCGGCGGGTCGTGGGCGGGCAAGGCCATGACCGGCATGGTTCGCAAGGCGATCGACGCCGTGTTCTCATGGGGTGACTCGCACTCATCATCGGGCGGCGGTTCGGGTTCGTCGTTCGGCGGTGTTGCCGGCGCCTGGAGGATTCCGCTCGCTCAGTACGACGTCACTAGCGAATACGGCTGGCGGGTGTCTCCGACGCAGGGCGGCGACCCGGTGATGCACCAGGGGATCGACCTGGGCGCCCCCGCCGGAACGCCGGTGTTGGCGGCTGCGGATGGCCTCGTTCAGTTCGCCGCGTGGAACAACGGCTACGGCAACATGGTCCGCATCGACCACGGCTCCGGCCTGGCGACCGAGTACGGGCACATGTCTGCAATCAACACGGCACTTGGCAACATCGTCAAGATGGGTGACCAGATCGGCGCCGTCGGCACCACCGGCGACTCCACCGGAAACCACCTGCACTTCAACACGCTCACCAACGGGCAATACGAGAACCCGCGCGACTTCATGGGTGCGCGTGGCCTGTCGTTCGACTCCGGCGGCTGGCTCGACCCCGGCCTGCACACCGTCTACAACGGCACCGGCAAACCTGAACCGGTGCTGACGTCCGAGCAATGGTCGCGCATGGGTGGCGGTCAGCAGGTCGTGGTGCAGATCGACGGCCGGGTGCTGCACGAGTCGCTGGTGCGCTACCGGCGGGCCCAGGGCGGCGCCCCGCTCGGGCTGGGCTGATGGCCGCACCTGGGCTGCGCATCGAGATCGCCCCGTCCGGGTCGATCCTCGACGTGGTGGCCGGCAACGATCTGGACTGGCTGGACATCTCCTGCTGGGTGCGCCTCACCGACGGCATCAGCTTCGGCCGTGGCCGCACCGGCGACGGCTCCGGAACCCTGTCTGCGGGGTCGTTGTCGTTCACGATGGACAACCGCACGGGGGCGTGGACGCCGGGCCGCGAGACGGCGTTACAGGCCGTACTGGAGACGGCGGCGGGCGGCGCTGACCTGTTCGCCGGCCGGTGGCCGATCCTCGCCGGTGACATGTCCGGCGTGGAGTTGCGCAACATGCCGATCCGGGTGTGGGGCCTGTCCGCCGGCCGTTCCTACGGGCATGTGGCCGGGCTCTACCCGACGTATTCGGACTGGGCTGCCGATGACCCCTACTACTCCGGTGGTGACGATGAGCCGCGCACCTACGCGGAGACGTCAACCGAGTTCGGCACCTATCTGACGTGGTCGCTGGGTGAGGAGACTTACGGCGAATCGTCGACGTTCCCGGCGGCGCTGTGGACCGGCGTGGTCAAGTCTGTCACCACGTCGTGGGTGAACGGGATGCGCCCGACGGTGACCGTGTCCGCGTCCGACCCGGTGCCGTGGGCGCAGCGCACCAAGATGCTGAACCTGCCGTCACAGTCGGCGCTGGCCGCCGGGTCGTGCGTATGGCTGTTCCCGATGTCCGACACGGCCGATCCGTGGGCTGACGTTGTCGGGGCCGCCGCCGATGGCCGCACGACGTGGCCGATGGTTCGCCGCCCGATCGGCAACCCCACCACGGAGGATGCCGACCTGAAGGCGGCAGCCGCGGCCGGTCCAGGCGGCGACGGCAAAGTCGCCGAGTGGACGGGCGGCTGGGACGGCTGGGGGCTGTCCGCGGTGTCTGTGGGCACGGCGATGAAGGGCTGCGGGCCGTGGACCCGCGGCGGCGACGCGACCGGCAGTACCCTGCACGCCACCGTGTGGGCCGAGGCGACATCTCCGGCGCGCACCCGCGGCATCTTCCACGTCGAAGGTTCCGGCGGGGCGCGCGTCCTGGCCTTCCTCAACTCGGCGAACTATCCGGCCGTCTGGGTGGCGCAAGGCACCGAGCTGGTGTCGATCACCGCGCCCGACCCGATCCTGACCGCCACCTGGACCCATCTCGCGGTTACGTTGACGCCGGCCACGTCGGGCGGTCTGCCTGCCACGGATGCTGAGCTGTGGGTCGACGGGGTGTCTGCGGGCACGGCGACGCTGACCCGTTCCATGGCTGAGCTCGGGTCGCGCAAGGTCATCGTCGGCTCGGACGGGACGCGGAAGTATCCGTGGGAGGGCCGCATCGCGGCCGTCGCCGGGCACTCGACGGTGTTGACGCCGACGCTGATTGCCCGCATCGCCGCCGCCCGTGACGGTGCCGCCGGGGATGATGCCGGGCATCGCGCATCCCGGCTGGTGTGGTCGTGCGGCGCCCCGTGGGACACCTACGATGCGGGCCTGTCGACGATGTCGGCGCAGCCGGTCGACGGGCAGACGTTGGCCGACGCGCTGCAAGCCTGCGCCGACGCGGAACGCACGCAGTGGTGGTTCGACGGTGAGGGACGGCCGAAGATGCGCCCCCGGTCGTGGCTGTGGGAAGCCAACCCCGCCGCCACCGTCCCCGCGACGTCACTGGACGCCGGGCTGCGGTGGGAAGCCGACGACGACGGCCGCATCACCGTCGCCCGGGTCAAAGGCCCCGACGGAGATGAGACGATCCGGCGGCACCGCGACTGGTCGACGCTCGGCAGCTATGAGCACGCCGAGACGCTGTACCTGGACTCGCAGCCGCAGCTCGATGCGATGGCCGCGGACCTCGTCACCGACGCGCACGCCTACCCGCCGCCGCGCTGCCCCCAGATCGCCGTCGACCTCGTACGCACAGCCGCCACCGTCGACGTGGAGGCGCTGCTCACCGCGGACATCGACACCATCCTCGCCGTCGACGATCCGCCCGCTGAAGGTCCGACGTTCGACCGGCTCACCATCACCGGCATCACGGATCGGGTCGACGTCGACGGGTGGCTGCGCACGTTCACCGTCACCCCGGCACCCGACCAGGACCTGCACCCGTTCCGTATCGGCACGTCGCTGCTCGGCGGCACCGACCTGCTCGTGCTCTAGGAGGGCGACTGTGACGATCCCGAACTACACGAACCCGCACACCTGGGCCACCGGCGACGCGGTCCCCGCGTCGACGCTCAACTCGAACCTGCGCGACAACGTCGCCTTTCTCGCCGCCGCGAAGTATGTGCAGCTGGGCCTGACCGCGAACCAGTCCATCAGCAACGCGTCGTGGAACACGGTCAACTGGTCGGTGGCGAACGCGGAGACCGTGGAGGCGTGGGGCGCGTCGCCCTACCCAGACCGGATCAGTCCGCAGCTGGCCGGCTACTACCAGGTGACGCTGTTCGCGCTGTGGACGGCCAACAGCACCGGCTACCGCGCCTCGCAACTGCTGTTCAACGGCAGCTCGTTCGGGCTGCAAGCGAAGATCGAACCGGTCGCGTCGCTCACCCTGCCGCTGTGGCTCACCTGGAGCATCTACTTCAACGGCTCCAGTGACTACCTCGCCTGCCAGGTGTACCAAACCTCTGGCGGCGCCCTCGACCTGTCGTCCGTGTCGGCCGTCGCGCTGACCTGGCAAGGCTTCTAGCCCCTCCCATCCAACCGCACTAAGCGGACACCCACCCCGGGTGCCCGCGGTTCTGTCATGCCCTCAGGAGGCACCACGATGGCGACCACCGCCGGCACCACCACCAACCGCGGATACCCGTACCCGGGCGACGCGTCCACCACCAATGTCCCGGGCGACATCAAGGCCGCCCTGGTCGCCATCGACACCGACGTCGCCGCACTGAACGCCGCCGGAAATGTGTCTACCACCGACCTCGCCGCCTCGGCTGTGACCACGGCGAAGATCGCCGACGGTGCGGTCACGGGCGTCAAGATCG
>ERZ724522.1000-NODE-1000-length-16248-cov-4.470635_pt1 | contig 16248 bp, 31 predicted proteins | sample MGYA00376055_ERZ724522 | MGnify/ENA primary metagenome ERZ724522 (study PRJEB28724, sample SAMN07190884) | wastewater metagenome | isolation source: effluent of sewage treatment plant in Hong Hong | place: Hong Kong | collected 2016-03-17 ... | reverse complement strand
TGCGCCAGAGCAACTTCGAGTTGGTCCTTGGCGATTTGGTCGAGGTTGTTGGCCTTGATGCAAGCGACTGCATACTCAAGAGCATTGTGGATGCCTTGAATGTCAGCGGTGAGGACTTGGGTTGTTGACATGGCATCCCTTTGCTGAACGAAAGTCTAGCCGTCTACTGAACAAGACGAAGAGCGGGCTTCGCTTCAGTCTTCCTGACATCAAGGGTCTGCTTCCAAGAAGTTACCCCAGAAGCGTCAAGCATTGAGCGGACAAGAGCCTTGACTTCTCCATCAGGGATCTCTTCGAGGTTGGGAACGCAGTCAACCGAGATGAGAGGAGAGCCGTCCTTTTGCTTGGAAGAACGGATGATGATCTTAACTTCGCTCATGCTTCTTATTTCGCGCAGGAAAGTCTAGCCGCATCAGAAGTGCGGATCTTGGTAGTACCGACGATGACCAACGCCAATGGCTCGACGGTCATAGCGGTAAGCGCCAACGCCGTGGCTAACAGTCCAACGAGCAATGTGCATTTCACCTTGCGGATTGGGAGAATACTCAACCTCGGCATCTCCCGTTTGGAAAGAACCCTTAACAACTCGGTAAGAGTCGTATTGGAAGGTGAACTTAAGACCGCTTGGGCTGACGCTGATGATTGTACCGGGGTACGAGTCGGAGCCAGAACCGATGGTTACTCCATCGCCGACTTGGGGAACAGTGGTGGGACGAGGGCGTTCCTTACTCATATCAATCCTTCCATTCCCAGTGGATGAGTTTCCAAAACGACGGGGACAGACGGTTCTGCTCGTCTTCGGGAACCTTAGCCCAGGCAGCCTCTTCTGCTGCGCTGTTGTTGATTTCTTCGCCGTCCCAAAAAGACTCATCATCCTCGATTTCGATGTCCCTCTCAATCCAAGTCTTGTCAGCAAGACCAATGGCAAGGGTAATGATGAGGATGTCTTTCACTTTGCAGTCTGCGCAACATCCGCCCCCAAAAGTGTCATGGCAGCGACAAAAGGCATCGGAACATTGTTTTGGGGATTCGCTCATGCTACATAGGATAGCGCAGAAAGTCTAGCCTCACCATTTTGTGCTAACAAAAAAGGCCCACCGCCTCTCGACGGGGAGCCTTTTCCTTCGGAGAAGGAGAACGGGTCGGATTAGGCGCGAGCCTTCTGCCCCTTGCTCTGGCGGGCGCGGATGGCGTCGGCCTCGGCGAGGATGCGCTCGTTGCGGGCGTTCTCGCGAGCGGCGGAAGCCGTACCGCTGTATTCGCCGATGACGCGAAGAGCGTCGGAAGCCGACTGGCCCTCAGTGCCGCCCTGCTCGACGGTGCCGGCGAGGGAGTTGATGAGCGAGGAGGCCATGCGGAGGCGGTTCTGAACGCTCTGACCATCGAGGGAGCCGGGGGTCACGAAGCCGCTGGCGTTGAACATCGAAGCGGGCTTGTCGTTGCGGGTAGCCTCAATCGCCGCATCGCAGAAGGTCTGCGCGGTGGCCGGGTTGCTGATGGGGTTTGCGGTCGCAGGAGCGTGATTGCTCCGCGACTCGCGGCCCACAGAGGCCGAAGTGGTGCTGGTGCTGCCGTTGGTGTTGCCGTCGCTCATGGAAATCGCCTTTCGAGATTGCCCTTGTATGGGCGGTGTTTAGGGCTTACTCAACATTTCAGCCCTTTGCTGTCATACGAAATCGGGCAGAAAGTCTAGCCCCGATTTCTGTTGATCAACTTTATCCTCAATCCGCTTCACCGTCAAGCCGACGAAGGCCATCTTTTGCGATTCTGCGCAATTCTTTGGCAGTTGGCTTGCCACCAAAGGTCTTAGCCCTCGGTTTGCCAACCATCTTTTCTCGCGCAAGTTGAGCCTCGCGAGACATCTTCTTGATGGTTTTGACCAGATTTGGTTTGCTACGCTTTGCCATGATGATGTCTTTATCGGATAAAGTCTAGCCCTGAAATGAAAACCCCCGCCATGATAGCGGGGGCCTTCGAGGAGATGGTTGTTGAAGGATTACGCGCTCTGCTTCGCCCGAATCGCCTCGGCCTGCGCCAGAATCGCAGCGTCGCGCTCCGTCTGCAAAGCGTTGCGACGGTTGGTGCAGAAGTTGATGATGAAGTCGAGGAACTGTCCCGCCTCAGCATCGCCAGCGATTTCGCGCTTCACCAGCATGTCGCCGATGAAGACGGCCATCTTCGCCGCGCCGCTGTTCGGCAGACGGTCGGCAGGACCAGCGTGGATGAAGCCCTCCTTGTTCCAGTGCTGGTCGTAGCCCTTGCGAGCCGCCTGCTTCTCCGACTGGTCGTAGAACTCGGCGAGCCAAGCCGTCGCGCTGTTGGGGTCGTTCACATCGAGGTTGGTCGAGGTGGCGTTCTTCTTGGTACGAGGAGCCTTCGCCTCGCCCGCAGCCTCAGCCACCTGAGTGGTCTGCTCGGTCGGAGCCGCCGCCTCGCCAGTGGCGGGGACAGCGGTATCAGCCGCCTGCTCGTTCTTCTTTGCCTTGGATGCCTTCGGTGCCTTCGTCGCAGTATCGCCCATTTTTCTTCTCCGAATGGGATGGTGTTTGGGTCGGCAACATGCCTTCCCTTATGCCCTAAATGATTCAGGAGAAAGTCTAGCCCTCAAATTCTGGACCCCTACCAACCAGCGACCTGGACAACTTGTTGATTAAACGAAAATCGCCGCCAACCTTTTGATGGGATGACGGCGAAATCAGCAGAGAACAGATTTGAAAGTCTACTTTGGGCGGGGATCCAGCGCCTCTTCTGTTCGTTTCTTTCTACATCAGAGGTTGGGTGCAGGTCTTGCTTGCGCGAGCCTCATACCAACATGACTCTACTGAAAATGCTTGCTTGGGACTCGAACCCAAGTTGAACTCGGATAAAAGCCGAGCTGCCTTCCGTAGGCTACAAGCTACACCCTTTCCCAGGGGAGCGACCCCCAGTATATGAGCGAGTCGTTAGATTATAGAGGAGACTAAACCTCTAAGAACCTACGCCTCCCGCTAAGAAGGCGTGGTCCTGATACGTTTGATAGTAGCTCGTCAGAGTTGTTCCCTCGGCGTTCCCCCTTACGGTACAGGTGCCGTGGCTCTTTCTCTACTAAGGCTATCACGCCTCCCTTATTACGACTCTCTCGAAGACTTCACTCCGCAGGCTTGCGAGGCCTTTAGCTCTTTCGAGGGCGGTTAGAAAGTGCTTCAGTCAAAGTGCGAGCTAGGTAAGCTCTTCCCTGTTGCATCCGGGAACGGATTGAGAGGTACGCCTCTCGGTAATAGCGGGAGCAGGATTTGAACCTGCGATCTCCTGGTTATGAGCCAGACGAGGACGACCAGACTCCTCTATCCCGCAATCAGTGTATTCTGTTTTCAACGAAACTCGAAACTTTCCTTCAGAAAGTGAATAAAAGACGGTAGAGGTTACGAGCCTCTAAACTTTCGACTGACTTCAGTTGTTATGCGACTCATCAACGAAACCTGCTTCGAATCAGGTCTCTCCGAGGCGGAGTTGGTTATCCGCAATCTTGCTCCCCTGGCCATGTTATTATGGCCAGTCAAGACTTAGCGCCCCAGTGGTCCCCCTACGGCTTTTGCCGGGTTTCCACCTTCCTTCTGCACTACCTACGTCAGCTTACTTATACCTAAGTCACCGTTGGACTCAGTGCCTTATGCCTGGAGATAGGCATTAGGGTTTCAGCCACCGTCTTCTATTCACTTTCCAAAGAACCGAAATGGGCGAGGAAGGACTTGAACCTCCGACCTTCCCCCTTCTCAGTAACCCTCTTATCGAGGGTTCTTGAAGCGGGGGACGCTCTTTCACTGAGCTACTCGCCCTAAAAAGTTGACGCTGGCTTTTACACCAGGTCAACCCCAGTAACTCTAGTTCTTTGAAGCGTTGGCTTCTCGGTGTTCTTTCTTCCTGCTACTAGAGTTTGCTTAGCAGGAAGGCAAAAGCAGACTTAACTTGTTCCCTGAAGTCTTACCTTATTCTTTCAGGGCGGCATCGCCTCATTATTATGAATCGAGACTACTGAAGGCGAACTTCATCTCGAAACTTTTTGCAAAACCCAGGGCAGTCTTCCGACCGCCTCTGTGTTCCCATCTGCCGACGCCTACTCAGCCGAAGCCAAGGGTCTGTCCGTTTGGGGTGAGCTAAAGCATAGAAGAACAAAGGAGGGGAGTCAAGTCTTGGACAGTTCTTCTATGTGGCGGTTGCAAGTTCTTTCTTCGTCGTTTTTTGGCTCTTCCAAGCACCGCCGTGCTTTAGCTGCATCTCTTTTCGGAGTTCCTTCGCCTCCATCTTGCCCCCTTCACAACGGATTGCCGTCCGCAGCGAAGAGCCTTCCTTCAGTACAACCCAAATCTCTGTCGTGTCTTTCATCCTAGTCCTGTTCGTCTTTCTTCACTTTGGAGAAATCAACATCCCAAACGTCATCATCGCCATCTACGATTCTGACAAAATCCTCGTGAACGGAGAGAACCCTCCCGCTAAACGAATGATTCCAAAGATCATTTTCGTCAGGGTCGAGAACCAAAACTCTCTGACCCTCAAAGAAATCCGTCGTTTTGGAGCCTTTCATAGCCCATCTTTTTCTTCTGAAAGTCTAGCCGCCATCAGGCGACATGGTTCTCAAGATTGACCGATGGACCCTCAAAAGAATCCAGAGTGATGATGTTGAAGGCGTCAGGGAAGGGAACAACAACCGAGTAATCCAAGCCCCTCAGTGTCACAACACCAACGCAGCCATGCTCATGAACCGAGAAGTTATGAACTCCCTGAATACTGTTCTTGGCCCCAATGAGTACAGGAGTTCCCTTCCCTTCGGTGTTTCTTGGTTTCACATGAACGAGGGAAGGTTTGACAAAATGAATGACCATTGTTGGCTCCTCTAGGAGTTTCCAGTCTGTTGTGTCTTTTCCCAAATCAGGTCAGCCATCTTGACGGCAATGACAACATCGCTTTCCATCAAGGAACCGAGCATCCCCGCTGTCGTTCCTGTATGAGCAGCCAAGAGCTTCGTTGCCGTATCCCGAACAAACTGCTTCCTGGTCGGAGTCGGCGTTGAATCATGATTGTTGATTGCCTTGGCAACTCCGTCAAGACTATGCGCTACCTGTCCGATTGCTGATTCCGTTGACATGGTAGATGGTTCCGTTCCGAAAGTCTAGCCTTCCAACTCATCGCTCGTAAAAGAACCCATTTGAGGGTAGCGATGCCCCTGCGTCACAATGTAGAAGACGCCATCCTCGCCCTCGTTGTAGTTGTCGCTGGCGACAAACTTCTGAGCAGCCTTGAGGAGCTTTTCATAAGAATCATGCGGCTTCCCGATTACTGAAGGGTCAACGCCGCCGTAGACATGAACGAGAGAGAAACGCTTGGTGCTTTTGTTTGCCATGCCTTTGATTTTGCGCGAAAAAGTCTAGCCGTTCCCTGGTGCCCAACCTCGAATGCGAACGCCCCTGGCTCCCCAAGATCTCTTCTCCATCCGAAGCTGTTCCAGAACGTAGGCCTTGTTAATACCCCTGATGGTAACGCCAGCGGCTGCCCAAGCGTCTCCAACAGGAATATTCTGAACAGTGAGAGGCTTGTCGTTGGTGACGATGTAATAAGCGTACCCGTCAGCAACAGGAAACATCAAAACAACGCCCTTGATGTCGCAGTTGGGGTCATCAGGGTCTTTCTGTACAGCCTTGGCTCGGAGACCCTCAACGTAGGCGTCAGCCTTACGCATGCCTTCGAGGGAGTAGTCGTCGAAGCTGATGTTGGGGTCGAGGGGCTTATGAACGGCGGTTGCAAGCTTTGCCATGCCGTCACTTTTTGCCCCGAAAGTCTAGCCTCAGTCTTCGACTAACGGGAGAAGCCTTGAAAAAAGTCGGATTGAAGGGACTCGAACCCCCGACGAACTTGCGTTCCCCCGATTATTCACTACTGAAGGTATTTTCTGATTATGTCGATATTCATAATCAGGAGATACCTATGAAACCACACTTTTCCAAAATGAAGTTCAAAGATTGGCCTGAAGAAGCAAAGAAAGCTTACCTGAAGGGATACCACGATAGAGGACTAGAAAGAAAAAAGAAGCTCATTGAAATGAAAGGCGGAGAATGTAAAGAATGTGGCTACAAAAAGTCCATCAGAGCCTTGAGCTTTCATCATAAAGATCCCAAAGAAAAATCGTTCAAAATGACTATCAGAGAAATCTCTGGCAAGAATTGGGACACTCTTCTCAAAGAAGCAGAAAAGTGTGATCTTCTCTGCGCTAACTGTCATATGGAATTACATGAAAATGAGCGTGGAGGGACTTGAACCCACATTGCCTCCATTATGAGTGGAGAGCCTATATCCGTTCGGCAACACACGCCCGATGGAGACAACTGGATGTTGCCTCCTTTTTGAAGTTACTTGATCTTCCTCGGCTCAAGTCGCCCGCAGTTGATCATTCTGCTGTTTGAAACCTCAAAATGGGAGATGCCGGATTCGAACCGGCGACCAAGCGATTATGAGTCGCCTGCTCTAACCGCTGAGCTAATCTCCCTAACCTTATGCCGCCTTCTTCTTTTCGGCGAGGAGCTTCTCGATGCGACGGATCTCACGAGTCCCAATCTGCTGCTTACGCAGTGGGAGGTAAGGTCCGCCGAAGAGATTCTCGCAACAGTTCCAAAGCTGGTTAACTCGCCAGTTACCCTCGAAACCCCGACCCTTCTTGAGTTCGTTGGCAAGAGAACTTTCGATGAACTGCCACTTGTAAACAATCTTTTTAAGAACTCGGTCGTAATCTCGGACGTAATGGCCGAACTGCTTCTTCGCCATCTCGTCATCAGTGGCACGACGAAACTGAACCTCGTACCAAATGTCATCAATCTGATGATACTGAACAAGAGGCTTCTTGGGGTCGATGTAGCTCAACTGAGAAGACGGCGCAGTGCGGCGATCCTTCCAAGAACGACCAGCAGCAACGCAGAGAAGACCAGTCTTGGGGTGAACGTAGAACTCATCCCGATACCAGCTACCAACAGACCGAGGGCAGCCGCCCCCAATCATAACAGTGTTGCCTTCCATGTAGGTCTTGGTTTCGACTTCGCCGAAGTTGATCAGGTGCTGCCAGACATGGTACTGGACAGCGTTCTGCATGTTGAGACCAGCCATGATCTCGCTGTACACCTTGTCCCAGGGCTTGCCGAGGCGGGAGCGAAGGAAGCGACGAAGGGGCTTCAGATTCTCGTTGAGTTCCTTGGGGTAGCGCTTGGGGTGTCCCTTGGTGTGGGCGCTGATGGACTCAGTGTTAGCGCCGCTATCGAAGTTGGAATCCTCATCGTCCTTAACAAGACGGAGATTCTGCTTGTAAGTCCTGCGGGCGTGACGAGAAACCCTCTCGCCAGTGTCATGGCCGACGCGAGGGCGTTCGACCAAAACCTTGCTCATGTCTTCACGCATACTTGTGTTAACTCCTTGACTTTTGGAGAGCTTCTAACAGTCGCTGTCGCTCTTCTTTGGTCAGAACTTTTGCGAGGCGAACCTCAAGAGGATCTTCTTGAGGTAGAGGCTTTTCGCTGTGCATGGGGCAGTAAACCTTTTCGCCCCTGAACGTCTGGTTGCAGAGACATTCATCTTTGCTAGGAGCGGGCCATGAATGATGACCGCTTTCTCCTAAACATCGAGTATCGCAAATGTGTCCGCTGCTCATGCTTCTGTTTTTCCGCGAAAAAGTCTAGCCCCGTCAAAATGGCCGATACTGGATTTGAACCAGTGACCCATCCAAAATGATCGATACAGGACTCGAACCTGTAACTTCTGTCACGTCAAGACAGCGCTCTAGCCATTGAGCTAATCGATCTCTTCATGCACTTTTGCATGACAATTCCTACAAAGAACCTGACACTTATCTATTTCGGCTTTCAACTTTTCCAAACTTACCATTCCCACAGCAAGATCTGAAACGGTTGCTATTTTTGTTTTTGGGTCTTTGTGGTGAAAATCCAAGCAAACAACGTGTTTTTCACCACAGTTTTCACAAGGATGAGTTTCTTTGTACTCTCTTATGAAATCTCTATTTCTCTGCAAGCTTTTTGCTCTTTGAGCTTTTGCTTGTTCTTTTCTCTTTTTGGCATTCTCTTCTTTAGAATACCATTTTTTGAAATGTTCCTTACTATATTTTACTTTATCAAATGCCATAATAGTTTTCTCCTATTATTGCATTCAATATACTTCCTGACACTCCTTCTTTTCCGTGTCAGGGAAGTGCGCTAGCCGCTGCGCTAATCGACCGAAAGTAGGAAGGACGGGACTTGAACCCGCATATACCCTTTATGGGGTATGCACCGCTTATCAGGCGGCCCCTTAGCCAATTCAGGACACCTTCCTATCAAAGTCGGACTGGGGAATATTGAAATCCCGACCCCTCCCTTATCAAGGGAATGCTCTGCCTCTGAGCTACAGTCCGAAACGTTCTGTTTACGATATCGTCTCTTATTCACTTCCCAGTCCAGGACAGATGAAGCTGCCCTGCTGAGTTGCTTTTAGATACACCGTAAACAGAACTAAGGGTGACCAACGGATCTCGAAACCGCATCCCCTGGCTCACAACCAGGTATCCTAGCCTTTGGACGATAGCCACCATCAAAAACCGAAAAGGGTGATAGACGGGATTCGAACCCGCGAATGGGAGATTCACAGTCTCCTGCCTTAACCAGGCTTGGCTACTACCACCATCAAAAACCGACAAGTAGGCACAGCAGGACTCGAACCTGCAACTTCCACCGTGTAAGGATGGCACTCTAGCCATTGAGTTATGCGCCCGTTTTTCGATGCTTAGGATGCATCGTTTTTGTTCTACTATATCTGCCTTTTCCTTTATTCAATACACCGAATGTTGGCGTAAGTGAATGACAGTTAGGGCATAATAACTTCAAATTGCTTTCTGTATTGTTCTGCGAATCTCCGTTTATATGTTCGACATGGAGGGGAATTTTACCAGTTGTCGTGTTCTTTTTACTCCAACCGCATTCACAACATTTTGAATCAAACTTTTCGAACAAATATCTGCGAATGTAGGCTGATAAATCATAAATTCCCGACTTCCCATCCTCTTTTCCCGTTTTCCATCTTTCAATATAGGCTCGATACTGAGCCTCTTGTTGACACTTATTACTACACCACTTCCCTGATTGCTGACTGTCATCGTATCCGAACTCTATTTGACATATACCGCAACTGGCTTGTTTTCTCATATTAGACCTCCTGCTTATCTATTCGACAGGTCTAATAGATTTCCTTCAAAGGAAGCACTCTAGCCATTGAGTTACGGGGCTGTCTTGTCATCATTCAAAGCTTGCTGCACAAGACCTTCAACGTGACCTTCTCTTCTTTTCTTGATCTCATCAAACCTTGACTTGAACCACCTCTGAATGTTTCCCTTCATCGCAAAAAGGAAACCCTCTTCTTTGCTCAGTTCACACTCTCCAATCAAGCGGCTCAAGCTCGTAGCAAAAGCCTTGTTGATTACAAGAGTCATGTTACCCTTCATATGCTCAGGGTTTGCAGGGTCAAAAGGTTGAATGATGAAGACAGGCTTCTGCGGGGTTCTGGTAGTTTTGGCTACTTCATTTGCCATTTTCGGCTCCAGAAAAAGGAGTGCGTATCACCCTCTATCGTATACATCGAGTCTTCACATTCAATCTTTCACCTTCAGTCAAACACTCGAACCTCAGTCATTTTCAAAATGCCATTTTCTATGACAGTTGGAACATAAGACCTGACATTTTTCTATCTCTTTCAAGATCCTTTCTTTTGTCCAACAATCGTGTACTCCAAGACTAACATGATCTTCTTTCGTTTTTGAATCGGTGTGATGAAAGTCAAGACATGCTGGATGATTTTCAGCACATTTTTCGCATTTCAAAGTTGCTTTGTAGTCTCGATACCATTCTTTGACTTCTTTTCTTCTTTCCATTTGTCTTGCGATTTGTTTTTCTTTGTTTTTTCTATACCATCTTAGTTTTGATTCTTTTGCTCTTTGATCATTCTTGTCTTTGTACATTGCATATCTCCTTGATATACAAATACAACAGAAAGAATCCAAATCCTTCTTTTGGATTTGGAAACACGCCGGGACCGACTCGAACGGACATCCACCGGATTTGGAATCCAGGACATTACCAATTATGCTACCGGCGTAGCAAACGCGCCGTAGGGGAGTTGAACCCATTTTTCCCGATTTGGAGGCGGGAGTCTTACCAATAGACGAATCGGCGCAAAATACTGCAAAACTATTCACTTGTCAAAGACCAACAAAAAACCCCCGAGATCTGAGATCCCAGGGGTTCAAGAAGCTTGTGGACATACATCAAGTAGTCAACAGCCCTTACCCCTGGAGGTAATGACATGCCAAATCACCTGATGTACGACTATGCTGTTCATTTCTGTTTTCAACTTTCTTTGGGCATTTTACGCCTCTCAACACTCTATCGGCTATTTACGCTCAAGTCAAACAAAAGTTCCACGATTTGTGGAAAATCTCTTCACTCATACCGATTACCCTACAAAAATCCTTCCCTTATGGCAGAATTTTTCCGTAAATCTCTGCATTGATAATGTTAACAGTTGGAATCGTAAGTACAGATCTGAAGCTTGGCTTTGTGTTTGCCCCTTCATACATACTGTCAATTCCAATAGAAATATAGTCAGCGCCCTTGTCTGCAACAAAGCCGCAACTAAAGATTTTGCTGGTGCCTATTGAATGAGCGCCTGGCTTGATAACAGCCTCTGGGTCAAATAAGGCCGTCGTCCAAACAACTTGCACTACACTACCAACTTCTGCCTGAGCTATGAGTTCTTGTCCAGTCATGGTTTTCCCCTTCTTAAAGCTTATATCGTCGCTACGATTGTAACTTCAAGAATAGGAAGACTCATTCCTTTGACTGAGCATGATATTTCTGAATAGCCCCATGCAAAATGTTGACTTCAATCTGCCACAAAGCAGAATGCTTCAAGTTCTCAGTCATCCAAATGTCAAAATCATCACCAAGAATGCTCTTGATATTGGCCCGCCCAGACGGGTTAAGACTGTGAACAATAACGATTTTGCCGTGATGCTGCGTCATTTCTTTTAGTGCCCGCGCAACAAAACGTCCATCCTCATCGTCGTCGTTGTTCCTGTTGTAATGCTCAGCTTCCAAATCATGATCCAAATAGATCATGTCGTACTCATTGGCCTTCAGCAAGTCAATCGCTTGCTGCGCAGTGATAGCAAAGTCAACAGTGTGACCAATGGCGTTTTTCTGAAACGCATCCCGCCGACTCTTCATGTCATCAAGAAACATGATTCGCATTTCAACATCACCTTTAAGGCAGTCCCTACTCCGTTGGCAAATTATGAACTTCCCTGTAACTCTTATTCAGAGCCTTCAATGCAGAAACAACACACCAAAGAGGAATAGTAACAAACATGAAAGTGAAGGAAATAGCGAGGCCGACAGCCGCAGATAAATCCATCGGGAAACTCCCAGAAGAAAAGCGGCAGGGCGGGCCTTAGACCCGCCAGCCACAAAGTTTGAGTCGCTTTCAAGACGACCTTACGCCTACCAAACGCATGATTGTGGCGTATACCTGCTTGCTCGTACCTTCGCAAGAGGATTACCTGCCGCAATCACCTATCGACCATATTGCTGACCTCAACAACATGGTTCACTTCCCTTGGGAAAGTCTAGCCCCGCTCTTACTCCCCCATCATCTCAGCCGTTCGGCCTGCGGTGGTCAGCGCCCAACCTCCGTTGTCGTTCCGCTCAACAAAGCCAGCGTCCTTCATCGCAGAAAGGGCTGAAGAAACCCTTGCCGTCGTCACATCAGGCACCTCGGCGAGCAGCCTGCTGTAGATGCTCTTGCTGTCGAGACGAGACGAAACAAGGAGCATGCTACGAATCTTGGACCTCAAGAAGACCCTCTTCCCTTCGGTCTTGGGAGCTTGAGGAGCCGCTCCCTTCAGAACCGAATGTCCGCCAAGGGAGACCACATTACGGTCGAGAAGCTCGAACTTGTTCTTCATTTCTTCGAGCGCCAGCTTCGCCTTCTTGTATTCCAAACCAAAGACCTTCCGCTCAGCCTCCGCCTTGCGCAGCAACTCCTCGTTGTCGTTGAAGAGCGTTTCAAAATCAATGAAATCGTCCTTCGGAATCACCTTCTTGGGCTGCGGCTCAGCGTCGAGTTCGAGCGACTGCGGAACTGCTGCAACAAGCTGCGGACGAGGAGTTGGCTGCGGAGCAGCAGCCTGCGAGGGAGGAGCCGTAAGCTCATCAAGGAGTTCGGTCAAAGCTCCAAAGGCAATGGTGTCCTTCAGAAGGATGGCGTCATCAGACGTTTGCATCCCCTTGAGCTTTGACTCAATGCCTTGAGCCACTCTCAGTTCGTGTTGGTTCCACCGAACTGCTCGGTTGAAGTCTTGAGTCCATCTCGTTCGCTCACCGCCCCAAACGCCTTGAGCCTTCTTACTGAAGACCACAAGCCGAGCTTCCTCGGTATGGGTTCCTTTGGCAGGGACAGGGGCAGCGACAGCCGTAGCAGTACCACTCATCTTGCGAATCTCCTCAATAGGAATGTGTTCGTTGCCGCCCTTCCATAGGCGCAACTCGTCCAAGCTGACCGTTTCAATCTTCCCTCCATGATGGAAGGGTTGGATTCTTGCCGTTGTTTTGTTTACAACTTCCAGCAGGAAAGCTCGACCGCAATGTTGCTTACCTGAGTTTTTCTGAAAAGTTCTCACCTTGGGCTTTCGACCTACTCGGCGAGCCGCTTCCATGAGGGCTGTTGCTTCTGCGAAGGAGATGCCTTGGGTTGCCATAGTAGCTCCACAAAATAGAGCCAAAGTCTAGCCTTGAGTTTTTGAAAGGCTAGTCGCAGCCAAAGCAAAATGTGGAAATGGCCCCGGCGGGACTTGAACCCGCACGACTTTTGAAGGTCTACGGATTACATCTTGGGCCACTCATCATATGCAGGAACAGCTTCTTTCGTTCTTTTCTTCAGATTCTTGACCTGCTTATCCTGCAAATAAAAGCCCCAAGCATAATACAAGTATTCGTGGTACGGGAAATCCTGCTTCTTACTTCCGTTTTCTTTGTTGAAGACTTGCTGAAATGCTAAAATAGGCGACCCTTCTTCAAGATTTGAACCCTTGAAGAAACGTGTTATGAATTCCATAGCTTTAGATGGATTAGCTTTCCACATTGAATAAAAACCAGCTACTATAGAACTCTTCCAACGAGGATCATGACTGTCATAGAATGGTTGAATATCAGCAAGAAAACTTAGTATTTCATGATCGCATAGAATCTCTAATCGAGCAGTATGAGAAAGCTTGCCTCCTCGGTTATAATTACGAGTTGCATATCGCACAGCGCTTGAAACTAGGGCATAGAGCTTTTTGGGATATCGACCGTCGATTCCCCCACTGTGAATCGCTGCTCCAACAGCATCTGCAACAGATCTTGTTTTGTGATTGTCAAAAGTTGCATACAATTTACTAAGAGCAGAAGCTGTTCTTAACTGAAAGACTCGAATAAAAACGGGAATTGAACAAGATTTACGAGCTATACATTGAAGGGTGTGGTGCCCGTTTGCAATCTTTACTTTTCCGTTGGGCAAAATAGCGAGATCAACGCTGCTTTCCGTCATGTTTTTGGCAAGTTCTTCAATCCATTCCTGAGATTCCTTCCGATTATGCTCATATTTGCAATTCTTGTACAAATCAGCGGCCTCTGTAGGAGACAGTCGATGAAGAGCGGTTTGCTCATCGTCAACATGCCATTCCTGTTGTTCAACCACCAACGAAGGAATAAAATTGTACCCTCTGGGAAGGTTAGACTGTACCCAAGAACCGTTCTTTACTTCTGCGCCCGTCATTTCTAATGTTGCAGCCATCTTTTTCTCCTAAAAATACAAGTAACTATTCTCGTATCGGTTCCAAGAGAAAAGACTGCTAGACTTTCACGAATATCTTAGCGCATGCCCAAAGATATCAACCTTGTTTTCTTGTGTTGCGCCCTCGCCAAGTTGAAGTCAAAGCATGGCAATTACAGCATAAAAGCCGCAAATTATCCTTACGGTTGTCGGTTCTATCTCCGTTGGCGTGTTCAACTTCCAAGGGAACAGGAACACCATTCCAAAGCTCTAGGCCACAATCTTCACACTTATGCCCCCTCTCTTCAATAAGATGAGGCTTGAGAGAACTTAGTTTTGTATACTCGGACCAGTCTTTTAGTTGCTTATCTTTGCTCCATCCTTGGCCGGTCCAATGAGAACAATCAGCATTGATTCGCTGCAAATTGCGACGTAAATTGTTGTAGTTTCCGCCTGCGACTCGTAGCCCAAGCTTTACTAAAAGTTGCCCCATACTTGTGACTTCAGAGGCATACTTCTTTAATTCTTCATCTGTGTAGTTTCGGTAATGTCTTGCCATTTTCGATCTCCTTTATTAGGAGATTCGAAAAGGTAGACGAAGATTCCTTCTTCCTTTACCTATTCAAAATGGGCTAGGCGGGACTTGAACCCGCATGGTGTTTGAATACCGGCGGATTTTAAGTCCGCTGCGTGCTGCCAGTTTCGCCACTAGCCCTTCAAGTCCGTTGCGTCTGCCAGTTTCGCCACGGGGCCTCTAGTTATGCAAAGATTGACCTGACGCTCAGTTTGCGCTCAGGCAAAGCGCCTCGGCTGAGAAAGCTCTTCAAGGCCTCCTCAAGCTCAATGGCAACTTCATGACACTTCATAAGCTGCTTTCCAGAAAGCTCTTTGCTCATGATTGCGACCAGAGTGTAGACTGTGACGGTATCTACAACCTTGCCGCGAAAAGAAACATCCTCAGCAGCCCTAAGAGCTTCAGCCGTAAGGTCTTGATCGGCCTCAAAAGGACGATTGATGACCCTGGGCTTTGGAGGAGCGATTTGTGTCATAAGTAGTCCCGAAGAGATTCGAACTCTTAACCTTATCCGTTTAAGGGATTTGCCTCTGCCGATTGAGCTACGGGACCAAAGTCTAGCCGTCTAGTTTTTCCTGCGCAGTGTTACGAAAAAATGATCTTGAGTGGATTCGAACCACCAACCTCTTCTTTCTGAGAGAAGCGCCTCTTGCCAGTTGGGCTACAAGACCGAGTTTTGCTAAATGCCCAGGACTGGATTCGAACCAGCACTGTATTGATTTTGAGTCAATCGCCTCCTGCCGTTGGGCTACCTGGGCTTTCTATTTCGACCAGCAAATGTTTGAGTTAAGCTATGACAGTTGGGACATAGTAATCTCAAATTTTCCGGTCTATTGTCGTTTCTTCTTCCGTTCTTATGATCAAGTTGCAGTGAAAGTTTTTGATTCATCCAGCTATTGATTTTACAACTCGAACATTCATACGGAATGTTGTATTCTTTTAGGAATCTCCTTTTTATCGCATCAGTTGAGCCTTTATATTTGGAACCATCTACAAAAATCTCTGAACTTTGTTTTGCCTGTTCTTGCAGTCTTAGTATTTCTTGTTTTCGAGACTCAAAAAGACTTTCATCAAGAAATATTTCAGGTTCTTCATAGAAAATACTACAATCTTCTCTATGTCCATGATCTAAACCGTGATAGATAAGCCAAACTCTAGACATCCTTTTCTCCAATGCGGGTGACAGGATTCGAACCTGCACGCTTGTTTAAGGCCAGCGGTTCTAAGCCGCTGCGGTCTGCCAATTCCACCACACCCGCTCTTTTCCTACCTCTGAAAGTCTCTGTTTGCGAATGGCAATTCGGGCACAGAAGTCCGTCATTCGTCAAACAAAATCATGTTCATCATGTCAATATCGCTTTTCGAGATATTCTTGATGTTTATTAGCTCCATCATCTGCTGAGCAAACTCATTCTTCAACAACTTGCATTCTTCAATGGCTTCTTTCCTCAACCATTCATTGACTCTATCAAGCGTGAGTTTGCATTTCCGATCTGTCGTACAATCTATTCTTGGCGCGGGAGAAAGAGTTCTCCCGTTTACGCTCTTTACAATCAAACCTGTAGAAAGCATCATAAATGCGCCTTATCTGTATTTTTTCTTTCCATCCTTAGACCGGACTATTTGAAGTTCCAAAAGCGAATCTTCAACTTTCTTTATCTTTGCCATAATGCCCGAGACAGGATTCGAACCTGCACGATCTTTCGATCAACAGCACCTCAAGCTGTTGCGGCTGCCATTACGCCACTCGGGCCACATTATTGCTCCTCTGCCAGTTGGGATACATGAGCGATATTAACGAAAAA
>ERZ724522.999-NODE-999-length-16256-cov-12.506821_pt1 | contig 16256 bp, 29 predicted proteins | sample MGYA00376055_ERZ724522 | MGnify/ENA primary metagenome ERZ724522 (study PRJEB28724, sample SAMN07190884) | wastewater metagenome | isolation source: effluent of sewage treatment plant in Hong Hong | place: Hong Kong | collected 2016-03-17 ... | reverse complement strand
ATCATATTACCATGTTGACCTAAACAAAAATATAAAGTATCATCGTTCAACATTCCAGAAAAAGAGATTACTTCCCGGAAGCACAATGTCAGAATCCGACATAATGAAACGATTGGGGTATCAACGAATCTGGAATTGTGGCACAAAAACATACATATTCTCTTAAACACCTATTTATAGGTTTCTTGAGATTTTTGCCATGCGTCCCATGATATTTCTTTGAATGCTCTTTCCATAGCACCATTCAAATTATCAAAGTTTTTTTGTAAACGATATTCGTTCCACCACTTTTCAAAGGTGGAACTATAAACTTTCTTTTCCTCATATTCTTCCCACATGTTCATATCCTTTCCTTTCTTCATAATCGCGCCCTCGCAGATACATCATGTAAGCGATGGTTTCCCAATTGTCAGGGGTTAAGTTGTTTATATTCGGATGCGGTGCTAAGGCATTCTTATATGCCCTTTGAAAGTCGTCGTAATATTCGGGATTTCCATAATAAGCCATGACGAGGCTCCTTTCCTTTTGCATAAATAGCATTTGCGATTTGTAATGTCAAGGGGCTTGACAAACGATTTTTTCGTCCTATATATAGACAAGAAAGGAACAACAATGCGACGCTTCAAGGAAACTACATATGGCCGAAAAGGTGGTGAAGGAATCACCAAAGGGAAAACTGCCATCAAGTATGAGGCGGTCGGTCCTGATGGTAAAACATATGTAAAGCGGACGTATTTTCCCCCAAAACATCCCGTTTTGAACTTTTATCAACACAAGGATATATGGTATGTCGCGGGTGTTAATGAAAGGGATGATCCGCGAATGATTGATTATATCCAGATTGACGCGAAAATCAGGTCTTGACAAACCAAAAAGCATGACTTATATGTAAGGCATCGGAAACAAGGAAAACGACAATGGAACAGAAATGGATAGATGCAATGAATCGCTACATGGAAGCGATCAAGGCTGACTACGCGAAGTGGAATGTCCGTGTATGTGCGGACAAGGAATACAATAGTGCATCGGAGAAACGATTTAATGCTGGTCTTTCCTACGACGAAAACCAGAACTACATCAAGGTCATTTCCGGTGGTTCGGTTCACTCGTTCATTGCCTTGAAGAACATTTCATTCAAGAATGGTGTTTCTTTCAAGCCCGGCGACATTCTTAAGCCTGCCGGATGGAGCGGTCCTGCAAAGAACAAGGCGCGCGGAAACATCTTTGACAAGGATTACCACATTCAGTGGACAGGTCCGCGATATATGCGATAATGGGGCTTGACAAGCCCCTTCTTTAATGCTATATGTATGATGAAAGGATAATTGATCATGCTTAGCGGAACAGACAAGATGCATCTTGACCTTGGACAGTTCAAGGAAAAGACGTATGGTAATACGTTCAATTATCGGGCGACTACGACTCGCCTTTTTGGTGATGAATTTCCCCATGAAATCTATGTTGGACCGCTCGGAGAAACCCGTTTCGCCAATGTCAAAAAGACCGTGGCGTATATCGTGATTGATGAAGTTGATTACGGCGAACCTGTCATTGAAAAGTGGCATATCAAGACAGAATGGAGAAAGTGATGGAATGGCACGCCGGAAAAAATGCAATTGCTGATATCATGCTTTGGGCCGAGAAGACAACAAAAGGCAGTTGGATGATATCCGGCGTTCGCCGAAAAATTAATAAAGAAGAATATCATAGTATTTTTGTTGATAATGGCTCAAAACAAGAGAATATAGCTATCGTTTGGTATGATCCGAAGACACATATTGGTTACCATGACGCCAATTACATTGCCGCAGCGAATCCGTCCGCGCTTGCATCCATATCAGACTATGTAAAGTTACTTGAAGCAGAGAACGAGAAATTACATGAAGATATTGCAAAACTCAACAAAAAGAGGAAATAACATATGATACATATCAGAACATCATTTTCCGAATTTGTGGCTAGATATGGCGGCAATCTGGATGAATTGAATCTTGTACGACAGAAAGTTGAAAATGGCGCGATCCTGTCAGGTGGTGCAATTCGTCGCGTAATCATGAATGAAAAGCCTTCTGATTACGATTTCTTTTTTTACAGCAAGCCCCATATGGAAAACTGGATATCAACGCTATCTCCGGATTTCCATAAGACGAAAGAAACCAAACATCACCATGAATTTGTCGGAAAAATTGAAGGTATTGAGAAACCGGTAAAAATTCAGGCCATTCATTTCAAGTATTATGATACTCCGGAAGAAATCATTGATAGTTTTGATTTCACTATTTGCATGTTTGCCATCAACGGCGATGAACTAATCACAACTCCGGAAGCCCTTTATGACCTTGGCCGCAAGAGACTGGCAATCAATAAATTGACATATCCTGTTTCCACAATGAGACGGTTATTGAAATACAAGGATCAGGGATTTACAGCATGTGGCGGCTGTTTGACAAATCTTTTGGAACACACAATCCTGCTTTCAACAACCGATCCTAAATTTCATGATAGTCTGGAAACAACCTACGTTGACTAATAAATATGACTACAGAAACAAGGTAGTCATCAATGCTGGAATCACTCAATATACAGGAAATTCGTGCGAATTTCGTTAACAAATACAACTTCAATTCAAACTTGCTTGAAGGAACAAAGTACATTTTTGTCAGCCATTCCCTTCCGAATTTGAATTTCTTCGCTAATGGAATTACATTACCATCCGTATCAGTTGGTGAAGCAAGACAGTCAACTCCATATGCCGATGTTTTCCGTGCCGGTGACAAAATGGAATATGAACCGTTACAGGCTACATTCCTGATTGATGAAGATTTCAGAGTTTGGGAAGAACTTTACAACTGGATTCGCGGATACTCATATCCTCATAGTGGATCGGAATACAAGAACCAACAAAAAAAAGGAATCTATCAAGATTTCAGTGTTTTGATCTTGAAAAACAGCTACGAATCCAACTTGTCATTTCGGTTTCATGATTCGTTTCCAACATACTTAGGACCGGTGGAAATGACAACAACAAAAAATGCAGACGATGTATTACAAGCCGAAGTTTTGTTCCGATATGATACCTTTGAAATAGTACGTGGTGCACAATGAATCTAGAAGAATTGATGACAGAATGGGAAGGGGACGCGGAAGTGTCCCCATTTGATCTTTCGGGGGAAGCCATCAGGATCGGCAAACTGAAAGCCAAATACATGCGACACTTTTCCAATTTCAACCTTAAGGCGAAAAAACTAGGCGTTGAATTTCGTGAAAAAAAGGATTGGAAAAGACGATATTACAAGGGTGAGTTCAACAATCCCAAAGACCTAGAGCAATACAAGATTGAACCATATCGCGGTTTGGCTGTCAATGCTGATATCCAAGCCATATTGGATGCCGATTCCGAACTTAACAAAATCTTGCTGGCCAAGGATTATAATGAAGAATGCGCGCGATTTTGTGAACTGGTGCTGGATGAACTAACCAAACGTTCATTTTCAATTGGTAACGCCATTAAGTGGAATATATTTCAGGGTGGTGGTTAAAATCGTCTCTTAAATATATGCATGACCGATAAAATCATTGTACAAAAAATCAACGAAACATACCTTAAAATTGATGCCCCATCATCAATCCTGAAAGAACTGTATGAATATTTCACATTCATGGCAGACAATTACAAGTTTGATCCAAGATTTATCAATAAACTATGGGATGGCAAAATTCGCATTTTCAGTATTCAAGACAGATTTCTTTATAAGGGACTATATGAGAATCTTCTTGATTTCGCTAAAGAATTCAAGTATGAAGTGGTTTCATCATACAAGCCGCCTGACAATCCTGTTACACGCGAAGAAATCCTAGATGTTTACAAGAGACACGAAGGCCCGTTTGAACCACATAGCTATCAAATTGATGCTCTTTATACGGCACTGAAATATCAAAACGCTGTCCTTCTTTCAGCAACATCATCCGGAAAATCATATTTCATCTATAATTTTGTGCGGTTGCTAAGACCTATGGGAAAAGGACTTGTTGTCGTACCAACCATCAATCTCGTTGAACAAATGAGGAAAGATTTTGCCAGTTATGGTTGGGATGTTGACAAATATGTGCACGTCATTTATCAGGGACAAAATAAGCAAACAGACAAGCCAATTGTCATTTCTACATGGCAATCCATTTTTGAAATGCCATCAAAATGGTTCCATCAATTCAAGTATATTGTCGGTGATGAAGCGCATTTATACAAAGCTAAGTCATTGAAATCTATAATGGAAAATCTCATAAATTGCAGTTATCGCATAGGTACTACCGGATCACTAGATAACTCGCAAACGAATCAACTTATTTTGAAAGGATTGTTTGGACCTATCAAACAGATTGTTTCTGCTAAAGAAATGATTGATATGGGTAAGGCTCCGGAATTGAAGATCAATATTTTGTTGATGACCCATCAATATGAAAAAGGTGTTCTCTCAAAAGATCATAATGGACAAGCCGAATATTTCGCTGCAAATGAAAAAAGAAATCGGTTTATACGTAAGGTTGTGACAGGTCAAAAAGGAAATAAATTGGTCTTGTTCAATCTTGTAGAAAAACATGGAATTCCGTTGTATAAATCATTCAAGAAAGAGTATCCAGACAAGGAAATTTACTTTATCAGTGGAATGACTCCTTTGAAAGAACGTGAAGAAATTCGGACAAGACTTAATGAAATTCAACCCGGAATACATTTAAAATTTGGTGGAAAAACAATTACATGTAATTATGATGAAAACGTTGTTTTAACTAATAAGAAAACGAAAAAAGCCAAAGATATAGATTTAAACGATGATATTGATGAAAAGTGGATACAGATGAAGATTAAAGGTTCATAAATACTTTTATACCAGTTATAAAGGTGCATTATGAATTTCAAAGAAATTTTTATTTCAAAATTAGGAACACCCGATAATATCAATAAATTAGATGAATATATAAAATTTGTTATGGAAAAAACTATAACAAGTATAACAAATGAATATACAGAACAACATCATCTATTACCAAAATCTAAATTTAAAGAATATGTCAAAGAGCCTAATAATATATTTCATATAAAATATGATGATCATATTACTGCTCATAAATTATTATTCGAAGCATATAATATTGATGCTTTTTATAGACCTTTAAACTTTATGATGCGAAATGAAATTAAAAAAATTGATAACATTCAATTATCAGAAATGAAAAAAAGACAATGGAAAGAATTCAAAAAAACTGATAGTTATCTGAAATGGAAACAAAAAAGAAGTCATATAATGAAAAATAAAATGACTTCTGAATATGCTAAAGAATTAAGCGAACAGAGATGGAAAAAAGAAAATTCCAAAGAAATTGCTTCTCTAAAAATGAAGGAAATATGGAATAAAAAACGAGATTATATAATAGAACGTATGATTGAGTGTAGAAATTTTGATGAACATAAAGAAAAAATATCCAAAGCAACAAAAAAGCGATGGGATAATATGTCAATTGAACAAAAAAAGATTTTTTCTGATAAAATGAAAAAAATAACAAATGATGAAAATTATCGTAAAAATATGAGTATAACACTGAAAGAAAAATTTTCAACAAATGAAATGAAAGAGAAATTCAAAAAAAGAAAACCAAGGGGGAGTGATGGTTCAAAAATGAAAGAATTATGGAAAACCAAAGAATATCGTGATAAAGTAATAAATGCAAGAAGGAAAAATAAGAATGAAACCAGATGATATAAAGGAGGTTGAGGGCGCGATTTTAATCGCGTCCTATTAGTGAGGAACATATTCAACAGGAATGAATGTACCATCATTACATCATGTCTTTTCAACTTATCCGGGTAAAGCCAAAATAAGATTGGTGCAATCAATTGGTAGATTACTAAGAATGTTTGATGGAAAAAATACTGCTACATTTTGGGATTTTGCTGATAAAATGGAACATAATGGAAAATGTAATATTGCATTCAATCATTTAGAAGAAAGAATGAATGTATATTATAAAGAAAAACATAAGGTTAAATTGATAGGAGTTGATATATGAAGAAAAAGTGGAAACTATATGAAAATACATTGTACTTCATTAAATTTCAAAATGGAGACGAAGTATATACCAAGTTTATCAAAAACAAAAAAACAAGATATATGTATAAGCCAATGGTTATAAAGAATATTTCGCGAAATATTGATGGAAATATGCTTTGGATGGTATTGACCGGACCATATATTGCTCTTGATGGTGTAGAAGAACATCTATTTGAATTCAATGATGATCAATTCATGCTTGTATCAGATGATGTATCACTGGAAAGAATAACCAAATATCATGATTTTTGGGAAAAAATTGAATCCGGTGAATATGGATTGAACAAAGTTGTTGGTCCTAATGAAAATAGTGATGAATCAAACGAGAAACCTACTTTGCATTAAGACACAGTTGTTCATTGATGATCAAAGTCTGTATTTAATTGCCGCTAGCGCGTCAATAGGGTTGCTTTCAGCAACCCGTTATACTTTTTTCTTGACTTTTTGAGATTCATATAGTAGAATCAAGATATTAAAGTTTGTCATGCGTTAGCATGACGTTAATTATGAGTGAAACGAATAATTAACTTAAAAACGAATAAATTCGATTATACACATGATCAAAAAACGTGTCAAGTGAATTTTTTGTAATGTTGGCCGAAAACAAGGAAAATTACAAAAAATGTCAAAAAAGATCAAAAATAATTATCTTGACAACAAGAAATTTTATGCTACAATTGTAGATTACAAAAAACGTGTCAAGGAAGCTGAATTGGCTGGCAAACCAAAGCCGGAAATCCCAAATTATGCAGCAGAATGTATATTGAAAATTGCCGAAAATATGGCAACGCGATATCATAAATTTTCCAGATATTCCTATAATGATGAAATGATTGGTGATGCGGTTTTGACATGCGTCAAATATTTTGATAATTTTGATCCCGATAAATGGAACAATCCTCATGCATATTTCACGACCATTTGCTATCAATCCAATGTACAGCGAATTAAGGAAGAACACAAGACACAATATGTGAAATACAAGTCATTTACAGATGATATTTCCGGTTTAGGTAATAGTATGGAAATCATCATGCAAAATGATGCATCCGCAGATACAGGTGAAATATACAATAACATTTCAACTTTCATTGATGATTTTGAAAAGAAAGACAATGAACGAAAAGTAAAACGCAAACAAAAAATTCAAGAAAAGAAAATGCGTGATAGTCTAGAAAGGTTTTATAAAGATGACGAAGAAAATTCAAAATGAACACCTAGTTCCAGAAGTCATTTTAAACATGATCAACAGTTACCAGAAAGCTTCTGAAAAAACAAATGAAAAATACGCAATGTTCCAAAGATTGGATGCCATTAGACAGGCAATTGATGTTGTTCTTAAATGATGATTTATTTGATTACCAGAAAGAAATATTGAAAAAATTATCAGAATATGACAAAAATAGCTATTTTAAACGATATCCACAAAGGCGCGAGAAATGATCTTGGTGCATTACAAAGACAGCAAGCAAAATTTGACAATCTTTTGATCAAAGAAATTGATAAACGCAAAATTGAAACTGTATTGATTCCCGGTGATGTTTTTGATCGCCGCAAGTATATTAATTTTGTGACTTTAGGGGAAGCAGGCAAGTCTTTGTTTGAGCCTCTTGCCGAAAGGGTTCAATCAGGACAATTGCAGGTTCATATTACCCCCGGAAATCATGACATTCCGTATCGTAATTCCCTGCGATATTCATCCCTTCCTCTTTTATTGAACGGTTATCCATTTGATATTCATATGGACCCTGTTGAAATCAATTTTGGACAACAAAATGTCTTGATGTTGCCGTGGATTTGTGCTGAAAATTACGAAGAAACATTACAAAAAATTAATGATAGTAATGCGAGATATTGTCTTGGCCACCTTGAACTTGTCGGCTTTGAAATGCATCGCGGGGATTTTTCCAAGGTCGGTATGAATCCAGAAATTTTTTCCAAATTTCATTGGGTAGGTTCTGGCCATTATCATCATCGTTCAATCAAGGATAATATTCATTATCTAGGAGCAACATATCAATTTACATGGGCAGATTACAAAGACCCTAGAGGAATAACGTTTCTGGATATAGATACAGGCCATTACGAATTTTTTGACAATCCGTTTGAATCCTTTCATATCTATCATTATAATGATGTTAAGAATGAATTGTATGTGCATCAAGATACAAGCAAGCATTTTCATCATTATACCGATTCTTTTGTGAAAATCAAGATAGAAAAGAAAACAAATTCATACATGTTTGATCTGCTTCTTGAACAAATTGGAAAATATAATCCAGCCAAAATTTCTGTTATAGAGGAAAGCCTTGAAATCTTTAATGATATGAATATGGAAGATGAAAACCTGAATGTTGAAGATACTCCTACCTTAATAGGAAAATACATTGATAACTTGCAATTGGAAGAAAAATCTGATAAACTGAAATCATTCATGACAGGAATTTATCAGGAAGCTATTTCATTGGAGAATATTGATTAATGATCAAATTTGCAGTCGTAAGATGGAAAAATTTCCTTTCCACAGGAAATCATTTTACTGAAATCAGATTAAATGAACAGAAAATGACATTGATTGTCGGTGAGAATGGCGCTGGTAAATCACAACTACTAGACGCAATCACATTTGCTCTTTTTGGTCGTCCATTCCGAAAAATCAATAAACCAACCCTTGTCAATTCTATTACTCAAAAACAATGTCTGGTTGAAATTGAGTTTGAAGTCAATGGTCAATTCTATAAGGTTGTGCGAGGACTAAAGCCTGCCCGATTTGAAATTTTTCAGAATGACAGATTGATAAATCAGACTGCCGCCATCAAAGATTATCAGGAATTGTTAGAAAAACAAATCTTGAAAACAACGTTCAAATCATTTACACAAATTGTAATTTTGGGTTCTGCGACTTTTACACCATTCATGCGATTATCCGCTGCTGATAGACGTGATGTATTGGATGATTTGTTGGACATTCAAATTTTTTCCAGCATGAATGTCATTGCCAAGCAACGAATGGCCGAATTGAAAACAGAATTTGCCACTATTGATAATAAAATCGCAATGCAAAAAGACAAGTTGCGTTTTATCAAGAAACAGATTGAAGAATTGAAAAAGAATTCAGATGATTATAAACAAAAAATCATTGATGAAATTGAAAGAAACGAACAACTGCAACGCAATATTGAAGAAAATATCTTTCATTATAAGACCCAAATGGACACTATATTATCTGAAATCATGAATGAAACAATAACTTTGTCTAAAATCAATGAATTGACACAAATTCATACTAAAATCAATTCTCGGAGACGAACACTGGAAAAACAAATCAACTTCTATAATGAAAATGATCATTGTGACCAATGTCATCAAGATATTGATACAACCTTCAAGATAAAAATCATTGATAAAAATCAACAAGAAATTGACAAGTTGGTAGATGGTGCGTCCGAATTGGTATCAAAACTTGATGATTTACGCACAATTGTAAAGGAAATTGATGATAAAAAGGCGCACTATAATGAACTAGATACGAATTATCAGGTGGCTATAAGTAAATTGGATGACTTGTCACTTTCCAGAAAGAAATATGACAATGAATTGAATTCTATGGATAAAGATGGTATGTCATCATTATTGAAACAGAATATTGATGATCTACATATTGCCGAAGGTGAATTCAAAAAGATAATAACCCGCAAAACAGGCATTGTTGAAGAACGAGATATCATTGAAATCGCCTTGCAGGTTTTGAAAGACGGTGGCATCAAGTCACAGATCATCAAACAGTATCTGCCAATCATCAACCAAACGATCAATCGCTATCTGAATGCTATGGATTTTATGGTTGATTTTTACTTGGATGAAAATTTCACCGAAACGATCAAATCCAGATATCGCGACGAATTTTCATATGACAATTTTTCCGAAGGTGAAAAAGCAAGAATTGATCTGGCCTTGTTGCTAACATGGCGTCTTGTCGCGCGTTTGCGGAATTCGGTTCATACTAATCTGTTGATCATGGATGAAACAATGGATTCTTCAATGGATACAGCCGGTGTTGAAACCCTTCTAGGATTATTGACGGGTGAAATGAAGGGGACAAATCTGTTCATCATTTCACATCGTGAATCCATGGTTGATTCGTTTGATAAGACCATTAAGGTTCATAAAGAAGGTAATTTTTCGGTCTATGAGGCAATCTAATGAACAACGACGAAGTTAAATTAACACAAGCACAGGTTGAATTGATAAAGTCCATAAAAAAGACACAATTTGCGATTAAGTTGGCAAATGGAGAGTTTTTGCGTTTCAATGACGGAAATCTATTTTCCAAGCATTATAACATTCTGTTGAAATTCAACGAATGGGGTGATGCTGAAATTTTTGCTCAATCAATGGAATTGAAAGGATATCATATTGAGACAGTATCATAAAGACGGCACTTTGCCGCAAAATGATGAAATTTTCGTATTTGGAAGCAATGAAGCCGGAATCCATGGTGCCGGTGCTGCTAAAGCAGCTTATGACAAATTTGGTGCTGTTTGGGGGGTTGGTTTTGGTCTATGTGGTCAATCTTTCGCTGTTCCAACCAAAGACAGATTTATCCATTCACTTCCAAAAGACAAAATTTTTACTTATGTCAGAATGTTCGTAGATTTTACAGCGGCATTTCCCGACCAGAAGTGGTTTGTAACTCGTGTTGGTTGTGGTCTGGCCGGTTTTCTTGATAGAGAAATCGCCCCTATGTTCAAGGATGCCGAAAACTGTTCATTTGCAGAAGAATGGAGACAATACCTAGATGCTTGAAATTGTTACAGATTATCCATTGCGCACTGATCCAGAAAGTGTACTTTACAAAAAGTGCGAGGCGGTAGTTGACTTTTCTGAAATTTCCTCTATATTGGACGAAATGCATCACCATATCAATCGCAAGGGTGCGTATGGTATTGCGGCGAATCAGGTAGGTATTTCATTACGCATGTTTTCGGTTAAATGGGCCGATCATTTTTATGACTATATCAACCCCGAAATCGTTCATTATTCACATGATACGGAAGTTATGGACGAAGGGTGTTTGTCATATCCCGGTTTGTATGTTAAAATCAAACGTCCTGTGTATGTTCATCTTGAATGGGTAGATATTAACCAAAAAAGACAACATGAAGGATATGCTGGTTTGTGGAGTCGGGTTATCCAGCACGAAATGGATCATTTGGATGGCCGTAAGTTTTTTGACAATGCCAACAAATATCATCGTGATCTGGCATTTCGCGAATACAAGAGAAACATGAAAATTAAAGCCTTGACATAAGGAATATATTATGACAAAAGAAGAACTTGCTGCATTGATGAACGGTCGTGAGTATCGCAACGAAATAAGTGCAATGGAAGAAAAAGAAGCCAAAGAAAACAACCTTATAGTTGTATTTGGTGCTTCCGATGATCTGTTGGAATTATGCGGTGTAGTAAGCGACGAGTTTGGTATTTGGGGTGGTGGAAAAATCGAACTTGATGAATTTGGTGATTCGATTCATCATTTTCCTGATAGACAAATGCATCAAGATTTGATAAGAAAAGGATGGAAACCACCTAGAATTGCCATGACTATCAATGCGGAATTTTCGCCTGAATCAATCAAGGGTGCAACATGGCTATTTACAACCGATGCGCCAAATGTTCCTTTTGATATCATGGAAGATGGTGAAATTTATTGTCGTGGTTTTGTAGCTGATTGGAAAGGATTTTAATATGGAATTTTCTATGGGATTTATTTTTGGTTTCTTTGTTGGTATTATATCAACATTGGTATTTCTTTTTTAAATTGATGATATTGTAACTGATTGGAAAAGAGCAATGTCGGATGTTTGAAGATTATGATACATTAAAAATATTCATGTTTGTTTTCTTTACAATAATTGCATCATTAAAAATGGGTTTACTTGGTGCAATTATTGTTTGGATTATTACGATTATTATTTTGCGGATAAATGGTTATTAAAATTATTTAGTGGAGAATGAAAATGTTTTTAGATGATTTTGTAGATGATGAAAAATGGAATATCCAAAAAACTATTCTTATGAACAATAAGGATTCCAATGAAGAAATCAAAAAGGAAATTATTGATATTGATAATTTGATGAATGATGGTTGGGTATTGCGTGATGTTCCATGGACAACGATTGATAATTTTAAGCGGCTGATTGATGTTTGTGGTGAAAATGAAACATTTATTCTGGCTACTTCAACAGTATCAAATAAGTCGAATATCATTCGTGGACAGGTTCTTTTTTCACCAGCAGCGATGAAAAGAATGATTAATTGGATCAAGGAGAATGAAAATAATGGTTGAACTTTTTATTGCAGTAATGATGGTTGGTATAGTATTGTCATATTTCTTCGCCGCTATCATGGATTTTCTAGGTGAATTGGATGAAGGAGAATGAAATGTCCAATTATTATGCTAGTGGTGATCGCGTTTGGCAGTGGTTGAATCATTTACAGATTCCTTTTGATCTGGACGATGAAACCAATCTTGGCATGAAAGCCCGGATGTTGGCCGATTTTCTTACCCAAGTTCCGGATGTTGATATTTACAATCCGGTATTAATTTCTGAATTGGTTTTTCAGGCCAATTTACGAAAGAGAGAATTGATTCTTGATTTCCAAATGTTGGGCGAAATGGTGTTTCTTGACTATGACACATTCAATGAATATCTATCACAATTGTATGATTGGGCAGACCGCCCGCTTGATAGTCAAGGAAACTATCTGAATTGTCATGTGACATACATGGAGGATGATCATGTTTGAACGAATTTTCGGAAATTTTTCCGTGTATAGTAACTTTTCCGGTTTCATATCAATGATATTGGTCTTTGTATTTTTCATGACTATTGTTTGTGGATTGATTCTTGATAATTATTGGAATGCAACAGCACAAATGCAATGTCAGCAATCTGGATACGTATGGGATAATAATCACACTACATGTACCAATACGGAACTTATCCAGCGAGGCCGTTGACATTCTCAAAAAATGTGCTATGTTGATGACAAAGGAGAACGAAAATGGATATTAAGGATCGCGCCATCTTGTTTGCCCGCTACTGGCACCGAAATCAGAAGTATGGTGATCTGCCATATGAAAGCCATCTAGAAAATGTGGCCACGCTGATTGGTCTGGCGTCTAACCGGTTTGATCTTTCGGATGAAGACTATGATGTGGCAATCGCCGCCGCATGGTTGCATGACATTTTGGAAGATACCGAAGTTGAACCATACACCATTCATAATGAATTCGGTTATCGGGTTTATGGTATCGTGTTGGCTGTTTCTGACCCATTCGCTCCAAATTGGACTCGCGAACAAAAGAAGGATCACGTCTATAAGAAGCTTCAAAAAGCAGAACGCTTGGCGACGATGGTCAAGCTTTGTGATCGTGCCGCTAATGTGGAATTCGGTCATATGACCGGAAACGAAAAGAAGCTGGATATGTACCGAAAGGAACATCCGGAATTCAAGGCCGCTCTTTATATTCCCGGTGAATATGACTGGCTTTGGGAACGAATTGAGAGATATTTGAATGCGGGCAAATAAGGTTTTGGTAACAGGTGGTCGCGATTGGAAACCCGATGATGTTGACTATGTTTATCTGCAATTGGATCAAATTCACCGATCAACTCCTATATCTGTCTTGATCAACGGCAAGGCAAAAGGATTTGATACCATTTGTCGGAATTGGGCGATTGATCGCGACATTGCTACGATTGATTGCCCGGCTGATTGGAAACGATACGGGAATGGAGCCGGACCAATTCACAATCGCGAAATGTTTGACAAGTATCATCCGGACATGTTGATTGTTGGTGATGGTAATACAGGAACAGCGGATATGTTGGGTTATGTCAAGTCCAAGGTTGGACCGGAGTTCCCGATTCTTTTCATTCATAAACCCCATAATGCATGAATTTGTTTTGTCCACAATCAAACACTCTTTTCCATCCATTATTCAACATGTTTTCTGTTGATGACAATGTTTCGTCATATCGGCTTCCCAATAATACAGGAAGCCGATGTTTTTGGCATTGATATCGACTCAATCGTTCTGTTTTCTTGAACCAAAAGAAACCGGGTGTTGAATGCCCCTCATATTGAAATCCAGCCGCTCCATGAACATTTCCTTCAAAAATTCTACGATCCGAGTAAGACACTATGGGTTTATCCGAAAAATGTGTCATTATTCTGGACAATCCCCCTGTAACAGACATACCTTTTACATTACAAAACCGAATCAATTCCAGTTCAACTGATTTGTCAAACCTTGGCTTGGATAAGCCAACAATGGAAACAAGTGAATTGTCATATTGTAATCCAATACGAATTTTGGATGGAATATATCCTTGAATGTGGTTCTCGTTTAAGAAATTTTTATATTCTTCGGTGGGAATATCTGTTCTGATAATACACTGTCTTGCTCCTATGGTTTTGTTCATTCCCAATTTATGGTGGATCATTGAAAGAACAATATCCCGCTTTTCAATGATTTCATAATCCCAAAATTGCAACAAGGTTATTCCTTTTTCGTTACAACGATTCATTTTATTCAAATGTCGTTGTCTATCTTCCGAATGCCAATATAGACCATTGATTTCAATTGCGAGCTTCTTTTCCGGATAATATATATCCAATTCCAGAGGGTATATGATTTTTCTGTCATTGGTAATGAATCCCGAAGGAAGCAATTCGGCAAAATTTCGCTGTAATTTTTGATGATCGGGAGTATGAATCTTGTATTCTAGACCGATTTGTCTAAACCAATCATAGATGGTTTTTTGAGTAACCCCAAAAATTTCGGCGATTTCATGGGCTTTCATTCCTTTATTGTAGTTCAAATCATACAATTCCTCCAATGGTGGACATGAATTTTGTCTTAACCCATTGCCATTACCGCGACCGTATCTTTCAATGTTGGTTGTAACTCTTTGTTTGGAGTTATTGTAATTCCTGTCGCCCCAACGAAGGGATTTGGTGTCATTGCTCTTTTCCTTGAATTCATCGGTTTGAAAATATGAGGAAACACCATATTTTTTCAATGTTGTTTCTTTTGTTTTTTCCACAATCTTTTTCATGTCGCGATTGTTGGATATTTTTTTATTGCGTGTGTCATCTGAATATGAGCATCGCAATGAACAATATTGCTGATATCCGGAATGAAACTGTTTGAATTTCAGATGATTTCCACAATGACATTTCGGAATTTCTCTTGACATAGAGTGATAAATATGATAAAGTGATTGAAATATGTTATCAAACGGATATTGATTTTGAATCCATTCATAATGATTTGCGAATTGACGGTTTATCCACCATTCCGAGTTTGAAATTCGGTTATTTATTCGTGTTTTATCCATGGTTAACAGATTGTTTTCAATCCAGTTTTTATCAACTAAAACCATTTAAAGGACTCCTATGCAAATTCAACTTGATATAGAACGCATTCGTAAAAATAAACTCTTTATTGCTACGCCAATGTATGGCGGTCAAGCAGCAGGTCTTTATATCAAATCCATTCTGGATTTGCAAGGTATGCTTTTTCAAAATGGTATAGAAAACAGGTATAGTTTTCTTTTTAATGAAAGTTTGATTACCCGTGCTAGAAATTATTTAGCAGATGAATTCTTGCGCTCGGACGCAACACATTTGCTGTTCATTGATTCCGACATTGAATTTCAGGCAATGGATGTTCTGGCCATGATGCATTTTGACAAGGATATCATAGGTGGTCCATATCCAAAGAAAACAATCAAATGGGGTAATATTGATTCTGCCTATAAAAAGGCGCAAATTGAAGGCAAAACCCTTAATCCCGATGTTCTGGAAGCCTTGGGCGGAGATTACGTATTCAATCCTGTTCCGGGCACAAAACAATTTCGCACAGACGATTTGATAGAAGTCATGGAAATCGGAACTGGTTTCATGATGATCAAACGCGAAGTTTTTGAACAATTCATTGAAGAATATCCACATTTAAGATACAAGCCAGACCATGCGGGTGCTGCCAATTTTGACGGCACCCGTTATATTCATGCGTTTTTTGATACGGTTATTGATCCAGACACACATAGATATTTGAGTGAAGATTACTTTTTCTG
>ERZ724522.997-NODE-997-length-16268-cov-9.770493_pt1 | contig 16268 bp, 30 predicted proteins | sample MGYA00376055_ERZ724522 | MGnify/ENA primary metagenome ERZ724522 (study PRJEB28724, sample SAMN07190884) | wastewater metagenome | isolation source: effluent of sewage treatment plant in Hong Hong | place: Hong Kong | collected 2016-03-17 ... | reverse complement strand
CGACGGAGCCAGCCTCGACGGAGCCCGCCTCGACGGAGCCAGCCTCGTCGGAGCCAGCCTCGACGGAGCCAGCCTCGTCGGAGCCCGCCTCGTCGGAGCCAGCCTCGTCGGAGCCAGCCTCGTCGGAGCCAGCCTCGACGGGCCGCGCGGGGAAAAACTCACGCTCGTCGGCCTGCGTCCGGTCCTACAGCTCGGCCCGCTCGGCTCGCGCTGCGCTTATCTGCAGGTATGGCTGACCGACGCTGGCGTCTACGTGCGCGCCGGCTGTTTCTGGGACAGGCTGGACGCCTTCAGGGCCGCTGTCACATCAACGCATGGTGACGGCATCCACGCGCAGGAATACGCCGCAGCAATCGCGCTGATCGAGGCGCACGCGCGGCTGTGGACGCCCGAGGCGGCGGCGAAGGTGGCCGTATGAGCATCCCCGACCGCAGGCCTCGTGAGCCGGACGACCTCGACTTTTCGGGCTCGTCGTCCTACGAGGTCGAGTCCGATGAGCAGTACCGCTGCCCGTGGTGCGGGTACATCGGCACCGCGACGCTGCACATCCAGCGCCAGCACGGCCGCGACTACGTCGATGTCGAGTGCCACGAGTGCGGCGCCGACACGCTCTCAGAGACGGGCGACATCGCGACCGGCGGCGCGTGCCAGTGCTGCTTCCACGCCTATGCGCTGCGCGACGACGACTGGTGCTACTCGTGCGCCGTCGCGCAGGAGCTGGACGACTGCCGCGTGATGGCGCGGACCCAGCGCGCGGTCGGCGACTGGGAGCGGACCGTGCGCGAGATCACGCTTGCGCAGGAAGGTGTGTCATGAGCGCGGTAATTGCCTACCATTTCGTCGGCGCCACGCTGCGCGACGGCCGGCCGATTCCTGCAGACGGCGAATGGCTCAAAGGGAAGCGCGGCGAAGTTCAGTCTTTCCTGCGTGAAGTTGTTTTCTCATATGACGGCGATGAGTGCCTGTTGTGGCCGTTCTATCGCTCGCGGAGCGGCTATGCCATAGCCAGTTACGGCGGTAAGCGGCGAGTTGTATCGAGACTGCTGTGCGAATTGACGCACGGTCTGCCGCCATCCGCGAGCCACGAAGCCGCGCACTCATGCGGCAACGGACATCGCGGGTGCGTCACCAAGCGACATCTGTCTTGGAAGACGCACTCCGACAACATGGGCGATATGGTCGCTCACGGCGCAAGCGCAAAGGGCGAGCGGCACGGAAACTCCAAACTCGCCGAATCTGATGTCCTAGCTATTCGTTCGCTTGGACACTCTATGACTGCGGCCTGCATAGCAAAGCAGTTCGGCATCAGCCGCCGCAACGTCTCCAACATCCTGAACGGAGATTCTTGGTCATGGCTGCCGTGATTGCATACCACTTCGTCGGGGGAACGCTGAGGGATGGCCGTCCTGTGCCGCCTGACAATGAATGGCTCGTCCACGAGGGCCGCGTGGTCATGTGTGAGAGCGGGCTGCACGCGAGCCGGCACCCGTTCGATGCGCTCCAGTACGCGCCAGGGCCGATCCTGTGCCGCGTCGAGTGCGAGGACATATTCACCGAGGATGACGACAAGCTCGTGTGCCGCCGTCGCCGCATCATCAAGCGCGTCGATTACACCGGCCTGTGCTGGCAGGCCGCGCGCCGCTACGCGCTCGACGTAATCCACCTGTGGGACGCGCCGGATGTCGTCCGGCGATATTTGGAGACCGGCGACGAGTCGCTGAGGGACGCCGCGTGGGCCGCCGCGAAGGCCGCCGCGTGGGCCGCCGCGTGGGACGCCGCGAGGGCCGCCGCGTGGGACGCCGCGAGGGACGCCGCGTGGGAGAAGCTTCGTCCCACCGTTGAAGCCTTGCGGGTCTCGGCGCTGGAACTGCTGGATGCGATGATCGCGGTGGGCCAGTGAGCGGGCCGCTCGGTTCGTCCGCGCCCCAGGAGGACCGGGAACGATTCGAGACGATGATGGCGGCGCTGGACGCACTGGCCGAAGGGCCGCTGCCCGGTCTGGCCGTGGACAACATCGCCCGGTATGCCGCGCAGAGGATTCGGGCCGATGCCGCCCGTCTCGCGGCCCTGCGGGAGCAACTGGACGAGGCGCGCCGAGCGCAGAGCGACCTTGACGAGACGATGGTCGCGCTCGACCATCTGCTGAGGTCATGTCGTGCGGCGGGATTTAAGGGGCGGGACGCTGTGCTGATGGGTAGAGCCGTGACACGCGACATGGCGGCCCTGCGCACCCAGGCGGCGCGGGACCGTGAGGCGCTGGAATCGTACCTGAGGGAGCAGATCGCAAGCGCGAACGGCAAGCAGGTCGGCGCGTGGAAGGAGCGGGCGGCGGCTTACGAGAACGTGCTTGGCTACATCGCCCGTGCCGCGCTGCGGGCCACCGAGGGAGGGGCGTGATGGCGGACGAGACAGAGGGCGATCTGCCGTTCCTCTCGAACGGTGACGAGGAGCCGGGCCGGTGGATGGCGGAGAACGCGGCCAACGCGATCCCCAAGCAGCCCCCCGCCCCGAAGCAGCGGAAGCGGCGGACATTTAATGCAAATGGGCCGCTTACCCCGGCCATGCTGATCTACCTGGAAGTGATGGCCCGGTGGGATGGACCGATGACGGAGTCAGCTATCCGCGAGCTGGCGCAGATGCACGGCGGTCCTCGCACGGCCCGCACCGTGCTGCTGGCGCTGGAGGCGCGGGGCATGGTGGACCACTACCGGCCTACCGCGAAGTCGCTGCCCTTCGCGATTCAGTGGCGCGGCATCTGGACGATCACGCCCGCTGGCAAGGACGCGTTGAGGCGGGCCACCGAGGGAGGGAACGGGAGATGAGCGAACGAGTCGAGACGAAGAACGCGATTATCGAGGACGCCAGCTTCAACACGGAGCTGGGGCTGTCCGCCTTCGTGACGCTCAACTACGGCGGGAGTGGTCAGGGCTTCGGCGGCTACCTGCTCTACGCCCCTCCTGATTGGGGCCGGCCCGGTGAGGTCAAGCCGGTCCAGCCCAACTTCGCGGGACACTTCATCTGGCGCGTCCTCCAGATCGCGGGAGTGGACGATTGGTCGAAGCTCAAGGGCCGCACGGTGCGGGTCCGCGCAACCTGGAACCACGTCGAGGCCATCGGCCACATCGTCAAGGACGACTGGTTCGACCCGAAGGCCGAATTTGAGCGGCTCCGTTCCCCCGCCGGGGGTGCCAAGTGAGCGAGCGAACCAACTGCGGGCGCTGCGGCGGCGATCGCTTCCTCACGTCGTGGGAGGACAAGGTGCGCTGCCCGGAGTGCGGCAACGCTGACCCCGATGACGTCCCCGCCCCGCCTCCCCCGCGCTGCACCTGCCCGCCGACCAATGCGAGTTTCCCGGTGGCGGACTGCCCGGTGCATTCGGCCCCTGCCGCCCCCGCGCCACGAGCGGAGGAGCCGAGCGTGATCGAACAGGCAGCGGCCCGCGTACTCGGCCACTGCAAGCTGGCCCGCTTTGCGGGAGCCAAAGGGATGAACCTTAACCCGGACGGCGATGGCGCTCAGGTGCTCGCCTACATTGGCGACCTTGAGTTGGTAGCCGAAGCAGTGAAGTCGCTCACGGCGGACCTCGCCCGGGCGAACGAGGAGCGGGCGGCGGGTGACGACGCCCAGCGCGGCATTACCGAAGCGGCTCGCATCCTGTCGTCGGCTGGCATCGAGGACCCGGACGGCAGCATCACCGGCATGGCGACGAATGCGGCGGCCCTGATCGAGCGGTTGCGGGCCGAGGCCGAGGCGGCGCGGGAGCAATGCGCAAACCTCGTTTGCAAAGACTGCGAGGGAGACGTCATTCGCATCGGCGCATGGCACTATCACACCGACGAGCAAGCGACCGAGCATCGGGGCGGCTGGCCGTGCCCCGCATGGCCCATCCACGCCCTGAACCGCCTGTCCCCGTCGCCCACCCCGACCGAGGCATCATGACGCCAGGACAGGGACTAGTCGTCGGCTACTTCATCGGTGCGCTTGCTGGGCTGATCCTTGGCCTTGTGCTCGGCTGGGCCCTGTGGTCCGGGTCCGCCCACCCCCCGACCGAGGGAGGGCCCACGGCATGAGCGGGGAACGGGCCACCAAGCCGGTCATGGTCTGCTTCTACACCTACGCCCCAGAGGAAGCGGTGACGCACGTTGCCGCCCTGCTCGGCCCGGAGATGACGCGCCACAACTATTCCAATGGCGTGCGCGTGTTGGCTGGCGAGCTTACCGACGCGCAGTGCTGCGCCCTGCACTATCTGGCGAGCAAGCACGTCCGCTCGATTGAGCCCAACAACTTCGTGACCTTTGACGGGGTGCCCTCCGATGCCTGACCCGCTGGACCTCGCCCGCTACCCGCTGTACTGGCGCGTCCGCAAGGTGCAGCCCGAGCGCCACGGCCAGCGGCTGCGCGTCCTGATCCGGTCGCGCCGCATGAACGTCGCGCTGGTCGAGTTCGCGGACGGCTATCGCTGCATCACCAGCCGCAACTATTTCCGGAGGGCCGCATGAGCGGAGAGACGCTGGACCTCGCCCGCATCCGGCAGCTGTGGGAAACCGTTGGGCAGCAGGTCAACGCTTTCACCTGTCCGAAATGCGGGGGCCACTGGTTCGGTTCAACCAGCGGGCCGAACCACCGGATCGTGGAGCGTGAGTGCCATGACGAGCACGGCATAGGCTGCCGGTGGCGTGGCGGGCCTGACGACGGCATGTCCGGCGAGGCACTGCACCGTGGCGTCAACGCCCTGCTGGCCGAGGTCGAGGCGCTGCGGGGGGCGCTCGCCGCAGAGAGCGAACGGACTGACGCCGAAGGTCGGCGCGTCGGCATCGAGATGGGATGCGATACCGCCCACTGGATGGCCGAGGAAATCATTGGGTTGCGGGCGCGGGTCGAGACCCTGGAACGGGAACTATCCGACCTCCGCAATGCCGAGGGCGTGAAGGGCGAAGGCCGCTGCCCGAAGTGCAAGCGGGTCTACTCGGCGCTCAACGACGAATGCTACGACTGCGGCAACTGTCAGGACGATTGCATCTGCGACGACGATGGCGCATACGACGAGGACGAGCCCTCTGGGGCGCGGGAACGGGGTGAATGGTGAGGCTCTGGACGCTGTTCACGGAAGCCGAACTCAACCACGCGGTGACCGAGCGGCTGGTGGTGCGGCGACAGCACGCCACGGAGCCGCTGGCGATCCTCAACTACACCGAGCGATGCCAACACGAGCCGGGCCTCTGGTCGCCGCTCACGATGGCGTGCCGGGGCATCATCTACCGGACGGACACGCACGAGCTGGTGGCCCGCCCCTTCCGGAAGTTCTTCAACTACGGACAGGCCGGAGCGCCGGAGATCGGGGACGAGCCGGTGGCCGTGACCGACAAGCTGGATGGCTCACTCGGCATCGTCTACCCGACCAGCAGCGGTTATGCGGTGGCGACTCGCGGCAGCTTCGATGGAGAGCAAGCGGTGTGGGCTACGGCGTACTGGCGGCGCAACCTGGAGGGCTTCACGCCTCCCGCTGGCCTGACGCTGCTCACGGAGATCATCTACCCGGCCAACCGGATCGTCGTGGACTACGGCGACACGCACGACCTGATTCTGCTGGGGGCAGTCGAGATCGTCACGGGTCGCAGTCTGTCGCCCTATGACGAGCGGCTGGCCGAATGGCCGGGCCGTCGTGCCCAGCGGTTCGTCGCTGCGACGCTCGCGGACGCACTGGCCTTGCCGACCCGCCCTAATGCCGAGGGCATCGTCATCCACGCGCTGGAGTCGGACGAGCGGGTCAAGGTGAAGCAGGAGGATTACGTCAAGCTGCACCGCATCGTTACTGGGCTCAATGAGAAGGTGGTGTGGGAGCATCTGTCCGAGGGCAAGCCGCTGGGTGACCTGCTGGCTCCGGTGCCGGACGAGCTGCACGGGTGGGTATGCGAGGTGGCCGATGGTCTGGTGGCGCAGATCGAGCGCAACACGGCGGAAGTGGAGACGGCCTACTCCGCAATCCTCGCAGCCCTCCCGCCCGAGTTCACACGCAAGGACTTCGCGCTCAAGGCGAAGGACGAACGGCTAGCGCAATGCCTCTTTGCCCGGCTCGACGGCAAGGACTATCGGCCCATGCTCTGGAAGCTGGCGAAGCCCGCCGGGGTGCGAGCCCCGCGCGTCTATTCGGAGGACGGCGCGTGACCCGTTTCCTGACCCGCCAGGACGTGGCGGCATGAAGCCGCGAAGCCGCGAGGAGGCCGCCATCCTGATTCAGCAGCACCGGAACAAGCCGCGGACGCCGCGCAAGAAACCGGAGCGCCGCGAGTTCAAGGAAACCGCGATCCCCTGCGACGAGGAGATGGCGCGAGCGGGCTTCCGGATCGTCGACACCAGCAAAACGATGTGGACCCGCGGCGTGTTCGTGTCGGCGGTGACAAAGGGTACGCCCGATCGGTACTACTTCCATCCGCGCGCGGGGCTCTCAGTGTGGTCGGAGCTCAAGTCGCTGGACGGCCGGCTCAGTGATGGCCAGCGCGAGTTCATCGAGGCGCACCGGCACAATCCTCTCGAGGTTGTCGTCTGGAAGGAGCCCGCCGACTGCCACCGCTGGCTCGAGGGCTACGGGCTCCGGGTCGTAGTGGACGGTAAGGTGACGTACCCGCAGGGCGACGATGCGCCACAGGAGGAGGGGGAATGGCAAAGCTGAGACGCGGCAAAGGCACGAAGCAAAGCGAGATCAGCGCCGTCCAGGTGCTGGGCACCGACGCGATGCGGGGCCGGTTCGAGGGGCGGGTCGTCGAGTTGGTCATGGCCGGCCACACCCCGCTTGCCGCCGAACGGATCGCGGCCCGGGAAGCGGTCAGCGGACGGAGGCCGGAGTGAGGAAGGGTCAGCGCGACTCAGACCACTACGCCACGCCCCGGTGGCTACTGGCTCTGATGTTCCCGGATGGCCGCTACTTCGACCCGTGCCCGCTGCACGGGACGGGTGGGCTGGAGGCGGACTGGCCGACCGACCGGCCCGTCTACATCAACCCGCCGTTCTCGGATCCGCTGCCGTGGTGCCGCCGCGCGGCGCAGCATCCCGGCCCGGTGACGCTGCTCCTTCAGGTGGACCCGACGACACGCTGGTGGACCTACGCGGAGCGGTTCGAGGTCATCCTGATCGGGTCGCGGCTGCACTTCAACGAGTCGGCTACATACGCTCGGCAAACGCTGTGCATCTGGAGGAGGGGGCTGCTACCAGATCCGGTAACACACCCCGACCAGTAGCGTCCCTCCCACCGCACCACCCGGGCCTGACCCGGCCGGCGTCCCCGCCACCCCCACGGTCGAACCGAGGCCGCCCGCCGCACAGAGGCTCCACCGGTCGGTCAGCTGCCGTTCGAGCTGGCCGATCCGGTTGGCAGCCGTCTGGAGGGAGTCCGAGGCCCCCGCCAAGAGGGACCGGAGCCGGGCCGATTCGGCCTGTTCTGACGCGAAATCGGACCGGAGCGACCGGATCACGACCGAATCAGCGGTCAGGACCGAATCGAGGCTCCGGCGCAGATCGGCGTTTTCGGCCTGAAGGCCCCTATTCGCCTCTAGGAGCGTGCCGAGGGGATCCGGGCCAGAGGACGACGCCGGGACGGTCGATCGGGGCGGGGCGAGGCGGTGGCGAAGCGCCGCGCGGCCTTTGTCCACGGCATCCACAGTGCTATCCACATGGGAGGCCCGGGCGCTGTCTCTGGCGTGGGACAGGGCGACCTCCCGCCGGAGCGAGTCGGCCAGATGGGCGAGGGAGAGGCTGTCCCGGGACGGGCCCTGAGGCTTCGGGGCGGTGCAGCGGCCCAGCCCGAACAGGGCAAGCCCGGCCAGGAGGACCCAGACCAGCGGCGGGGCGGCCTTGACGGCTTCACGGAGTTGCATAGCTTCTAATATGGCTTTCGCGCTCACCGAACGCCACGCATCTAGCGCCTTGCGTTTCGTGCCGTTCCCCTAACCCGGGTGCGGGTGAGCCACGAGACAATGGGCGCTTTTTTGCGTCCCCAAACTAGGCCGCTCGGCGGCCACCTCAACGGAGCCAGTATGGCAGCAGCAACCGAAGTCCTCACGGTCAAGGCCCCCGATTTCCGCGTCCTCGAAGTTAAGATCACGGGCGAGTCGCCCTACCTTCAGCACGCCTTCCCACAGAAGGCACAGGCGAAGATCCGGGCAACCCAGGAGGCCGGATCGACGGCCAAGGGGAAGAAGCACCGCGAGGCCCGCGACTTCGCAGACGATTACGAACAGGCCAAGCACAAGAGCACGGAAGGATGGATCGGAATTCCCGCCAGCTCCTTCCGCAACGCTCTGATCTCCGCGTGTCGCGTCGTCGGGTTCGCGATGACCAAGGCGAAGCTCTCCGTCTTCTGTCTGGCGGATGGACAGGATTCGGTCGATGGCCAGGGCCTCGTCAAGATCACCGGGGAGCCCGAGATGACGGTCATGCCGGTGCGGAACGAGACGGGCGTGGTTGACCTGCGGGCGCGTCCGATGTGGCGGACGTGGTCCGCGACGGTGCGGCTTCGCTACGACGCTGACCAGTTCACGGCTACCGACGTGATGAACCTGCTGCTTCGGGCCGGGCAGCAGGTGGGCATCGGTGAGGGACGGCCCGACTCGAAGAAGTCCGCTGGCATGGGGTACGGAACCTTTACCGTGGAGAAGGCATGAGCACCGATCTCAAGGAACTCGGGGCGGCGCGTCGGGTGGAACTGGATGCCCTACTGGCGCAGCATGGCGGGACGATCACGCCCGCCCAAGTGGTGGCATTCGCGAAGAATCCAGAGACGGCGCTGCATGGTGTCTTCGAATGGGACGACGGCGAAGCGGCGCAGAAGTACCGCGAAGTGCAGGCCGCTCGGTACATCCGGGCGGTAGCTCGGATCATCGAGCGGCCCGGTACGAAGCCTGTCAGGGTCCGCGCGTTCGTCTCGTTGCCGGAGGAGCAGGGCTACCGCGACATCAACGGGGTGCTGGAGGACCCGGAGTCGCGTGACGCTCTTCTGCGACAGGCGCTGCGCGAACTGGCGGCGTTCCGAGCGAAGTACAAGAACCTACAGGAGCTGGCGGCCATCTTCGCGGCTGCGGACTTCGTCGCCGCCTAGCCAGCTAGGCTTGGCGGGGCAGGCTTCGCACGGTGTGTCCGGACATGGCGGAGCACGTCATGGACTGGAGAGGAACCGCAAGGCAGGCAGGGCTCGACTAGGTGACGCATGGATCGGCTAGGCAGGCAAGGGGGCGCTGGGCGGGATCTGGCGCTGCGAGGATGGGCTAGGCCCGGCAAGGCAGGCTTGACTCGGCTGAAATTGGTGTGGCTAGGTGTGGAAGGGCATAGCATGGTTAGGCAGGCGGAGCGAGGCTTCGCTGGGCACGGCTAGGCGTGGTGCGGCAGGCTTGGCACGTCATGGCGCGGTCAGGCGATCTCTGGCGCGTTCAGGCTCGGCAGGCAAGGCACGCCCCGGTACGTTCGGGCATGGTATGGTGGGGACTGGCAAGGCAGGCAAGGACTGTCTGGGCGCGGCTTGGCCCATCCCGGCCCGGCTCGTCAGGGACCGACCCGGCTAGTCATGGTGAAAACCCAGCGGCCATCCCTCGGGGTGGCCGTTTGGCTTAGTACGCCTCCGCCTGACTCAGCCGGCCTTCCAGCCATTTGATCCGCTCCTCGCGGTACGCCGAGGCCATGATGTAGATGCGGAGCGCCCGGTACAGCGTGTCGCGGGAGGCTTGGAGCGAGTCGGCCCGGCGCCGCTCGAGACTGGCCCGGACAAACGCCGAATCCCGGACCGCTTCGGCCCAGACCCGGGCGGGATCCCGCGGCCGCGCAGCGACCAGCCCGAACCAGACCCCCGCCGCCCCGTAGAGGATGCAGACAAGAACGACGTAGCGACGGATAGCGGTCATGCGGCCCTCCGGAGCAGGATGAGGTGGGGGCGCGCGGCACGGGCGGCGGCGACACAGAACGCCGTGGTGCCTGCGACGCGCGTGAGTTGGAACAGGATCCATGTCGACCAGCCGGGCCAGCCAGTGTAGGCCAGCCAGGCGACCCAGCCAAGCCCGAACGACAGGAGCAGGGCAGGCCGAAACGGGACGCCACGCCGCGACAGGGCGGCGGAGGCCAGCGGTAACCAGGCGACGGTATGGAGCAGGATCTCAAGCCCGGTCACGCCGGTCAGCCAGACGCTGGCCAGCCCAGCGCCGGCGAGGGTCCAGACGTAGAGCCAGTCGTCCTCGGGCGGGAACACAGCCGCGGCGATCAGACCGGCTTGCAACAGGGGATAGGTGGAGCTGACCAGGGGATGCCCGGTCCAGTGGCTGGCGGTATCCGCGAGGAACGAGACGAAGTAGCCGCCGGCGACCCACCAGAACGCGGCGTCCCGAACCTGACCCCGGAACCGGAGCCAGCCGAGCCAGAGGAGCGGGACGGCGCCGAGCGCGTGGGCGAGCTCGAACGGCCAGGCGTGCATCTCAGCAGTCCGGCGGGCAGGGATGCGATTCGTTCAGGGGCTTGAACAGCCGTCCGGTCAGGGTCGGATCGGCCGCCTGCGCCTCCGGCACCACCGTCAGAGTCATGTGGTGGCCGTCGCCCCGGACCTCAAGGCGACACGGCCCGGCCTGCTGAAGCTGCTCGAGCAGCGCGGCGGTGGTTGCCGGTCCAAACCAGTGAAAGCGCCCGGAATCCGTCATGGGACACCCCTTTCAGGCACAGTCCTTCTCGTCATAGGGCTCGTCGGGCTTCTCCGCGTGGCGAACCCGGCGGTAGTGCATGAGTTCCGCGTGCTTCCCTTCGCACTCCTCCTTGGACCGGCACCGGCCGGCATAGCTGCCCCGGTCGGTAATCAGCCGCAGCATCGCCCCCAGCACGGCGAGCAGGCCGACCAGGATCAGAACCCCCGTCCATTTGAGCGGATCCATCTGGCCCATCCCGTGTGCGTAGTGCCTCAGGGGGTCTTACGCCGCCACACCGAACCGGCGGATACAGCCGAGGTAGCCCTCCAGCCCTAACTGACCACCATTCACAGTATGGCGAATCTGCTCCCACTTCGCCAATTCCGCCGCCTGGTTGAGACTGTTGGTCGTCCAGTACCAGCCGAAGATTTCCGCCGCGATCTCCACATCCAGCGCCAGATCGGGCTGGGCGAGCAGGTCGAACCCGAGTGCCGCCTGTGCTGCGGCGTAATTGGCCCGGCCGGTGGTCTGGATCAGGCCCCGTCCGCGGTAGAGCCAGCCGTCGCCCGACTCCTCCGGGCCGTTCCCGTTCCGGTTGGCATAGACGTAGTTGGCGATCCGCTCCGGCTGGCGTTGGTACGCGAGCGCGATCGACGGACTGGGAAACCGACTCGGCCAGGTCTTCCGGAGCCCTTCGGCACCGTAGTTCAGGTTCTCCGTGATCGGCCGGAACTTGCCCGTCTCGACCATGATGGTGGCCGCCGCGGCGATTTGGCTGTTCCGGCCGCCGGCGTCCCGGGCCTTGAGCTGGTCGAGCACCAGCGGCCAGACCAGCACGACGTTCTCCGGGGGGCAGCGGGTCGCGACCGTCACCTCGGAGGGGGTGAGATCAGCCACGTATCTCCTCCTCGGCTGGGCGCACCACGACATCGCCGTCCTCGTACTCCTCGGTCCACCAGCGGCCGGTCCATGTCACGTCGTCATGCACGATCATGAAGCGGTTGCCAGGGTATTCGATCAGGCGGGGCTCGCACCAGCACTGCCGCCCCTCGACCACATGAGTTCGGTCACCCATTGGGCGGATCCGGCTTCTGGAACTTCACGAACGGGAGAGAGTGGGCCAGGTCGATCAGCAGGTTGCGGAACCAGTCGGAGACCAGCGCAAGACCCGCAGCAAACGGCATGCCTGTCATTCCCGCCAGCAGGAAGAACGTCAACCGTTCCTGTACCTTGAGCCCGCCGAACGCGATGGCCCCGACGACACCGATCCCCATCAGCATCGCCAGCACCATGCAGAGGAGCCCGAACCGCTTGAACACATAGCCCGGATCATTCGACACATCGCTCACGGCGACTCCTTGGTTTTAGGTCCGCACATATCCCCGATCAGCCGCACAATCCCGTTCATCCGCGCCTCGTGCCCATCCGCGAGCAGGGCCGCGTGCGTGACCCAGACACCCCAGGCGAAGAACAGCGTCCCAAGGGCCGAGAGCAGCATCGCCCCGGTAATCTTGACCGCACCGTTACCGTCCCCATTCCCGGCGCTCATAAGCGACACGGCCCGGGTCCACTCATGCGTCGAAGTCGCCGACACTGCCGACCAGCAGCTTCTTGCGGCGCTTGTCGTCGCCCGAGATCGAGAACACCAGGTTCACGTACTGGCCCGCATAGGTCGGCAGCAGTGCCGCCTGCAGTGTGGCGCTGTCGATGATGCCGAAATAGTCGTTCGGGTTCCCGGACCGCGCCGACAGAACCGTAGTCGTGCCGGCGAGCGCCGAGCCGGTCGGCGTCGCCGCGAGATAGACGGTCGGAGACAGTCCCGTCGTATCCTGCCAGTGTCCATCCGACGTGGCGCGATTGAACACCTCGAAATCGCATTCCAGATCGGCGTAAGGATTCAGTTCGTCGCCGGCCAACATCCGTCCTCCTTGGCGCAGGAGCAGGCGGATACGATACCGTGCCTCGCTCTGGTTGGTGATGCGATAGCGCGCATCCGTCGCGTTCGTGATGCGATACTTGGCCCGACTCAGGTCGCAGATCAGCAGACCCCGCAGCGTGATCGCTGGGGGCTCCATCGGGTTCCGCTCGAGGAAGATCGACGCCCGATGGACCGGGAACCGCATCCGTTCGGTCGCTTGCGTCAGGACCAGGAACGGCGCCGCCTTCCGCGGAGCGACAATCTTGTCCGGATTCCGCGCGAAGATGACCGCCGCCCGCCGATGCAGTGGCTGGCGAGTCCGCTCCGTCGCCTGAGAGACGACCAGCGGTTGCGCCGGCAGCTTCGGGGCGAAGACGGCGCCGACACCCCGGAGCACCGTGATCGCCGCGCGCCGGATCAGCGGAATCCGGGTCCGTTCCGTGGCCTGCGACACCACCGTGATCTGCGGCGGCAGTCGGTCCGGGACGGTGACGGCGGGATTCCGCAGCTTGGCCAGATGCGCCTGCCGCGCCGGGTGCCTGCTAGCCGCTTGGTCGGCCTGCGACAGCACGACCGGCTTGACGGCCGGCGGGGTGCTCGCCACCGTGCCGCCATCGGTCGGCGGGGCGATGAGCCAGACACTCAGCGGCGTCGGCGCGTGGCGGAGCCGACTGGCCGTCGCGACGGCTTGGAGCGTGACGACCGGCCGCGGTGTCGCGCCAGACGCAGCTGGGGCAGCGTTCGGACTGCCCCGCAACAGGAGCACGGGCCGACGCGCCACAGGCAGACGCGCCCGTTCCGTCGCCTGTCCAACCACCGTGATCTGTGGGGCCAGCCGATCCGGGACCAGGCTGTTCCGGGCAGGCCGCACATGGACGACAGCCCCGCGCCGCAGCTTCTTGGACGGCAGGTCCAGCCGGTCAATCGACTGCGAAATGACGTGGACGCTGGTCACAACCGCGACCGTCGCGAGGCTCGTCAGCGAGGCTCGCAGAAAGATCGGCGGATGCGGCTGGCTGCGTCCGAAACGGGCCATCTTACATGGTGCTCCGCAGGAGATCGCGCGGCGCCATCGGGTCGATCATGTGCTCCACCGGCTGGTCTTCGTGCTTGGAAAAGGCCACCAGCACCGAGCCGCTGACGACGACCCGCTGCGCCTTGGTTTCGACTTCGGCGATGCGCGCCTTGGCGCGGGCCGCAAGCTGCTGATGCGTCCGCGCCCTGGCGTAGTCGCGGGGAAACACGACCGTGATCCCGCGCTCGACCCAGCGCAGAGCGACGTGGTCACGGTCTTGCTCCTCCCAACTGACCCAGTGGGCCATGTTACTCCTCGAACTCGAAGTGCGACTTGATGTTGACGACCGCCGCGAACGTGGCGCGCAGAAAGATCGCCTTGTTGGTGCCGCCGCTCGCGTCGCCCTGTGCTTCGCGACCCAGCGGCGACTGAATCACCAGGAGACCGCCGTTCGGGGTCAGGAAGAAATCCTTGAACGCGGTCAGGGTGGTCGGCTCCGCCGAATAGGCGATGCCTGCGGTCGAGCCCGCCGCACCCACGCCACGGATCTTGGTCGGCGTCGGGGACGAGCCGGGGGTACCGGCCGTGCCCTGCGTGGAATACCCGATGTCGATGACACCGGGCACCGCCGAGGCGGTCACGCCGTCACAGCTGGCGTGCATTTCAGTAATCATCGGCACCTGGCTTGCGCCGGCGATCACGTTGACGAGAGTCTTGGCGGTAGCAGCAGAAAGTGCTACGGTGCCAGACTTTACTACTGCCAGCAAAGCCATACGATACCTCCTGAAAGAGAAAACGTCCCTACCGCGTGGCCGTCCGCAGGACAGCCCGTCCTACACCTGTTAGCGCAGCGCCGCCCGCATCGCGGCCTGCGAGTAGACCCGTGGGCCGGGCGTGGCGGAGGCCGCGCCGCCGCTCGCCGCCTTGAGGGCCATGCTGACCATCACGCCGGAGGCGGTGGTCGTCCACGAGAAGCCGCCGGTCGTGCTCCCCGCCGCTGCGGTCTGTTCGAGCATCCCGGCGATGCCGTCGAGGTCGGCGTCGTCGCCCGATTGGCGGAGGCTCGCGCCGGTGCCGGTCACGCCCAGCGCGGTGCCGCCGTTCTTGTTCACATACCCGATGACGAGATCCCCCACCGCCGACGCGGGCGACAAGCTGACCGAGGTGCCGGCGAAGGTGATGTCGCTGGCAATCGTGCCGCGTGGCGTCACCTGATCGACCCCGGTGTAGCTCCCGAGGAAGGCGGAGAAGGTCACACCCGTGTGCGTGACCACCAGATTGAACGTGCCCGTCGCTGGCGCGATCAGCTCCCAGAGCGAGCCGTAGGGGCCGCCCGAGTAGACGTAATTGGCCACGTGGGTCAGGCTGACGCCGTTCCACGTCGGCGCCGTGCTGATCTCGGTCCCGTTCCGGAGCCAGTTGAGCCAGACCGACAGATACCGATCCGAGCCAGCGGCGATGGTCAGACCCGAGACGTTCGTCGGCGAAGTGGGGAAGCTCGTCGACGGGAAGAACGCGTCGGCGTTGCGGGCGCTAGCCATCTACCTACCGTCCCGCCGCGTAGGGGCCGCACCAGTCGGCGCAGACCGCGAATCCGCCCCAGTAGACCTTCGGTTGGCCCGCGAGCGAGAATCCGCCGTTCGAGCCGATCCGGAGCCCGGTCACCGCCCAGCTGTCGAGCGTGAACGTCCCGGTGAACGAGGCTAGAGGCCCCGCCTCCCAGCCGTACAGCGAGGTGCGGTCATAGAGCAGCTTCCCCGCCGCATCCGAGAGACGCAGGTCGAGGGTGTAGCCGCTGGCGCTGACCCGCGTCCATTTCCATTCGATGCGGGTGACGGCCTTGGCAATCGGACCGGGGGTCGTCGCGGTGCGGCCCGTCTTGACGTTGATGTGATCCCAGGGCCAGCCCGGGGGCGCGTCGATGGCGAAATCCCAGATGCCGCCGGTGCCGTCCGAGCCGACGTGCATGGCGTAGAAGTTCCCGGCAACTGACCCATCGGTGCCCTTAGACTCGATCGGGTGGGTGTTCCCCCATCCGGTGGTCGCGGTGGGGATCGCGTTCAGCATGTAGACGCGGAACGCGCGGCTTTCCCCGATAGCCGGCAGCGTCCACTTCCCATTCGCCTCCACCCAGTCGAAGGCGCTGGACCCCATCGTCACCTGAAGGACGTTGGCCATGCCCGCCGGGAAGCCAGTCGGCGCAGGGACGATTGCCAGAATCCCGTTGTTGCCCCAGCGGGTCCACTTCCCGCCGTCGAGCAGCCCGCCGGAGAAGTCGCTCCGGAATAGGACCGCGCTGCCGCTCGCCGGGGTCGTATCGGCCGGCGGGGGAGGCGGGGGCGTCGGCGTGGTGTCCTTCGGCGGGACCGGCACCGAGTCCTTGGGCGGAGTCGCCTTGGGCCACTTCGCGAGGCTGTCCGTCGCGATCTTCAGCGCCGAGCGGAGCTGCACCGCGACCTGGGTCGTGTCCCGGAGCGCCTGCTGCGCTGCCTTCAGCGCGGTCGAGTCCGGCAGCCGCACCGTATCCCGAGGAATGGTGCAGTCGCCCTGCGCGGTGAAATGCACCCGGCCCGTCGCCGGGAAAGTCCGCGCGATCGAGAACTGTCCGCACGGCGTCACCGCCTGCGCGTTGAGCCGCCCCGCCACCGCCATCAGCACCAGAAATGCCGCGATCCGTCGCATG
>ERZ724522.996-NODE-996-length-16269-cov-8.555754_pt1 | contig 16269 bp, 20 predicted proteins | sample MGYA00376055_ERZ724522 | MGnify/ENA primary metagenome ERZ724522 (study PRJEB28724, sample SAMN07190884) | wastewater metagenome | isolation source: effluent of sewage treatment plant in Hong Hong | place: Hong Kong | collected 2016-03-17 ... | reverse complement strand
ACGAGGCGTCCGTGACCCGGCCGTGCGGGCGAGAGATCCCCATCCACGACAGGTCATCGGAGATGTACGTGTTCATGTTCGCGGCGGTCAACACCTCGTTGACCGACCACGTGCGAGGAGTCGTCCAGGCCATCTAGAACCCCAATCGGTTGTTGTTGTCGAGCTGGCCGGTCGTCGCGTTGTTCAGCGTCAGGTACGTGAGGCCATTTCCGCCGCCCGGCCCGAACTGGCCGAACGTCAACGGCGACAGGTTCCACGCCGTCACCCAGTCGACACCCGGCCGGAACCTGTGGACGATGCCCTCGATCACCGCGTCGACCGTGATGTCGGTGCCGGCCAGCGTCCGGGTGACCGAGATCCGGTCCCCGAGCTCACGGACCATGATGCTGTCGTACATGTTGGGCAGGTCCCGGTACGGCTGGAACGTCAGACCCTCCGGGCGCAACGTCGGCGTGCTGTAGTTCTCGACCCGCCACTGGGCCATAGCCAGAGCCTCGTTGTCGGTCGAGTACAGCACCCCGGAGATCGCGTCGGACATCCGCCAGGAAGCGTCGATCGACGTCTGGTCCTGCGCTCGCTGCGGCAGCCCGCCGACACGGGTGACCGTGCAGTCGTTGGTGAGGTTGGTATCGGAGAAATCGAAGGCCAGGTCGGCGACGTCGTCGTCGGTGAACGCCGCCTGGGTGGTCAGCGACGTCTCGTGGTTCCGCGAGAAGAAGGTTGCGGTGCCGTCGCCGGCGATGAAGAACCGGCCCTGCTCGGTCTGCTCGACGGCGAGCAGGTGGTCGAGCGCCGAGCGGCCCTCGATCCCAGTGGCGGCACCCAACGTCGACGCACCCGCCTCGATGTCACGATCCCCGGCCGGCCAGCCGACCAGGTCGAGAATCCGCGCCACCCGCGCCCCGGTCGTGTCGCCATCCCAGGGGGCCCCACCGGCCGTGTAGTGCTCGAGGACCTCGGCCGCCGACAGTGCCCGCTCGTACGTGGCGAACTCGCACACGTCGCCCTTGAAGCTCTTGTAGGACGACCCGGACCCGGGGTCCGCCGCCACCGGTGTCTTCGCGACCCGCACCGACCCGGAAGCGTCGACCGTGGTGGTCGACCCCGTCGCGGTCGGGCCCGCCACGAGGACTCCGTCGACGTAGAACCGGGCGTTGCGCGACGAGTCCACCGTGCCGACGAGGTGATGCACCCCGGTGTCGCGCATGACCACCGACGCCGCCGACAGCGTCGCGTTGATCCCGCCGACCTGGCACTGGAAGCTGGGGATCGACGTCGAGTTGTCCATCGTGAACCCTGCGTCGATCACGAACGTCGACCCCGCCGTGTGGGTCTGCCCGCAGATGAACGACAGGTTGGTGCCGTACTTGCCGGTCCTCACCCACGCCTCGACGCTCAACGGCGCATCCGCGATCGTCGCGGTGCCGATCACGCCGTCCGCCGAGCCCTCATCCGGGTCGGTGGTGCCGCCGAACGACATCGCCCCCGGCCCGTCCGTCAACAGCGACTGGGTCGACGACGGCGCCCCCTTGATCGCTCCGTCGTTCCCGTTGCCCGACGAGTCCACCGCGGTCAACGCCAACGGCAGGTCGTCCGCCAGCCGCCACCACACGTAAGGGCCGTCTGCCTCGATGATCGGGGCGTAGATCGCGTCGAGCTCGTGGCGGGCCAGCGCCTTAAACCCGTCCGTCGCGGTCAAGGTCACCGTCGCGTCGGCGGGCGGCTGGTACGCCTGCGGGAGCGAGTCGATCCACCCGTCGAACAGCGACACGAGGTCGACACCGGACCCGACCGTCGCCCGGATGCGGACGTTCGGGCGGGCCTCAGCGTTGGCGACCGGGTCGAACGTCCGGTCACGGTTGTCGACGTCGAGGGCCAGGCGGCCCGCAGACGTCCGGTCGAACTCGGACTGACGGCCCCGCGAGATCGACCCGGACCGCACCAGGCTGGTGATGTCCTCCCAGACGGGCGTGGCGCCCGGGGCGGTGGACGGGGACCACTCGAACGTCGGCTCCAGGTCGGTGACGCCGGCGTAGGCCCACGTCGCCGTCGGGTCGGCCCACGTCGCCGAGGGGTCAGCCCACGTCGCCACCGTCACGGCGTGGATGCCTCGTAGCTGAAGTTCAGCAGGATCTTGTCGTTCGCCGACCAGGCCCACGGGGTCGCCGCGCCGACCGGGTTGTCCCCCGTGACGAACCCCGACCCGGCCGTGTTCGTCACCACGATGATGGCCTTCTTCGTCGCCGCGGCCCACAGGTCGACCGCCACGACCGCGGAGGCGACCACGAACCGCACATGGTCGTCGTAGTCGAGCAGGTAGCCGATGCCGATGGCCTGGTCGCGGTTGGCGGGCACCACCGGCAGCAGCAGCCCGTAGTAGCCGCTACCGGCGGCGGTGCCGGACGAACCCCACACGATCGACGCGTAGCCGTGGACCATCCGCCCGATCTGGCGGTAGTAGCCGGTCGCGGACGACCCGGTGCCGAGGGTGGGGCTCGTCGTCGACGCGGTCAGCGTCGGCGTGTACGACGTGTAGGCGCCGACGAGCTGCGTCTCGATCGCCTCCACCGCCGTGCCGAGCGCCCGGTGATGGTCGTCGTGGGGGTAGCTGCCGGACCCGAGGATCGTCGCGGCGGCGGTCCCGTCGGACGGGACCCCGTCGGTTAGCTCGTCGACGGACGAGGGATAGGCCATCAGGCGCTCACTTTCACCGGCACAGGGCCGTTGCTCTTCGTCCACCGCTTCAACGCGTCGACGACCTCCTGGCCGTCCGCCGCGGTGGCCTTGCCGTGGACGTGGACCACGATCCCGGCGCCCCGACCTGACATGAGCGCCTCGGTCGGACCGTTCGGGATCACCGTGCCGGAGCTGCCGAACATGACGAGCTCACGGCCGCGTTCGCCGACCTCCATGAGGTCACCGGCGGCGAAACGGCCTCCCTCGGCCTTGTGGAAGATCCGGTTACTGATCGCACCCACCTGCCCCGCGATGCCGGAGCCCTGAGGGCGCACAACGGTGTTGTTCAGGACGTGGATTCGGTCGATGAGCGCTTGGACGTTCGCGATGGCCGAGCCCGTGTTCGCCTGGAACGTCGTCGCCCAGTCGGGTGGCACGGACACCACCAGGCCCCGATAGACGAAGGTGCGCATGTGTGCCTCGGGGAGACCGGGGGTGGTGTAGTCGGTCTCGCGTGCAACCGGGATGCCGTTGATCTGGTCGGTGAGGGTGCGGAACTGCTCCTGGGTGATGGCACCCGAGTCGCGCATGGCGCGCAGCATCGTGATCGAGTTCGCGATGGTGGCGTCGAGCTGCTGCTGGGATGCCCCCTGCTGGACCTGCGCCTCGATCACCTTGGCGGTGCCCGTGACGATGTCTTCCATCGACTGCGACTGGGTCAGCCAGTTCGGCTCGCTCGAGGTCATCGCCTCCGTGAGCGCCCCAAACGACTCCTGCAGGTCGCGTTGGGCGTCGGGCACCGAGAACAGCCCGGTGAGGTACTCGTCGAGCGTCGCTGAGAACTCGTCGAGGGCCTGCTCTGCGGCGCCGGCGGCGACGTCGGTGCCGTACATGGCCTGGTTCAGCTCGTTGAGCTTCCCGACCGCGGTCGCGACGCCGCCCTGGATCACCTGCACGCCGTCGCCGAACATGCCGTCCTCGCCGAACGGGTTGATCGACGCCTGGACACGGAACAGGCCGGTGACCTCGCCGACCTTGTCGGCCAGCGCCGCCATACCCGCGGTCATCGGAGGGATTGCCGCGGCGGTCGCCGCGATCCAGCCGACCGGGCTCGCCGCTGTCGACGCGGTTTCGGCCGCGGTCAGCCCCTCGAACGCCGTGGTCAACGTGTTGGTCGGCACGATCAGGTTCGCTATCGCCGCGTACGCCCTCGGGCCGATCGCAGCGACCGCCTGGAACGCGGGGGCCAGCTTGATCACCTGCCCCACCAGCATGCCCAACGCGCCGGCCGCCGAAAGGCCGATCGCTCCGAAGGTGAGGGTCTTGCCGATGAAGTTCTGAGCGGGAGCCGGAAGCTTCTGAAGGCCATCCGCCAGCACACCGACGACCCCGGCAAGGTCGCCGAACGCGTCGGCAGCGCCGCCCCCGACCCCTTCGGCGAGTTCCCCGAACCGGTTCTTGAGGATCTCGATCTGGCCGGCGAGGGTCTGGCCCTCCTGCTCGGCGAACCCACCGGCGTAGCCCTGCAACGCCTGGACCGTCGCGCCGAAGTGGTCCGCGGCGAACGCGGCGTCGTCGAACTCGACGCCGGCGCGACGCAGCGTGGTGTTGGTCCCGTCGGTCGCCTTGCCGACGTTGCGGGCTGCGGTGACCAGGTCGGTGCCCGTCTTCGCCGCGTAGTCCTGCACGAGAGGGATCAGCTCGAGGATCTGGTCCTGGGTGAGCCCGAACTGGCCGAGCATCGCCTGGGCGGACACGGTGACCTCGTCACCGAACGTGGTGACCTCCTGCAGGGCGGACGCCTGGTCGTAGAACGCCTGCGCTGACGCGCCAGCGAGCGACGGCTGGTTGGCCAGCGTGTTCTCAAGGCGCAGGTTCGCCACTTCCTGCTCGCCGGCCGCTTTCGCGGCCTGGTACATGCCGGTGGCGAGTACCCCACCGAACACCAAGGCGCCGGCGCCGATCCGGGTCAGGCTGGCGCCGAACCGCTGGACGCGCTGCTCGGTCGTGGCGAGAGACCGCTCGGCGGCCTTACCGGTCTTCTGGAACTCCGCCATCGCCTGCGAACCGTTCGCCGTGATGAGGATGGCCAGGCGTTCAGACAGCGCCACGGGTCAGCCCTCCTTGTCGGCGAACAGGTTCCGGCCCAGGGTGCGGAGGTCCCCCATCGTCTGGCGCTTGGCAACGTCGGGGGGCCAACCGAACGCGCGGGTGCACGTGATCACCCACTCGTCGGCCCACTCGCCGTCCCATCCTCTTTTGGGCCGTGGACGACCTCGTAGGTGTCGAGCATGTCGGGGATCGCGCCGAGGGTGACCGCACGGGCGATGTCGCCGGCTTCGACCGGGGGGTGGCCCTCGTCCTCGATCAGCCAGGCGACGATGATGGCGTGACAGTCGCCGGCCGACTCGTAAGGCGAGAGGGTCTTCCACGAGTGGCCCGCCATCCGTTCAGCCGACGCGACCGCCCGCAAGGTGAGCGAGTCCTCGGTGAGTTCGCGGCCGGCGTAGTCGGCGCCTAAAGCGTCGAGCTTGATCCGCCAACGCATCGACGACGACCCCGACAGGGACGCTTCGCGGATTGCGGCGAGGAACTCGGCGAGGTGGCCGGTGTGACGGCCGGCGACGATCTCGGCGCAGATCCGGTCCGGGTCGAGGGTCTCGGGCGTCGCTCGTTTCGGGTCTGCCGGGGTCGGGGTGACCTTGCGGGCCTCAGGCATCAGTCAGCACCTGGGCGTGAGGGGCAGATGGGTCGATGATCCCGAACGCCTCGGCGACCAGACGGGGCAGGGCGTCGTCGAGGACGGACTCGAAGGTGGACTCGAGCACGGCGCCGTCGGGGACCGGGCCGAGCTCGGGGCGTTCGATGCCGTCGGACCACGACCCGTTGGCCATGGTGATGGCGTAGGGCTTGCCGTCGGGGGCGAGGCGGATGCCGCCGCCGGCGGAACGGTCCCACTCCTTCACCCGGATGCGGACGAGCCCGTCGGCGTGGACCTCGACGTGGGTGACGCAGTCGGGGTAGGCGAGGTGGTCGACGGTGAAGGTGCGCAGCCACGCGTCGACCGCCTGGCGCTGGCCGGGTGGCAGGTTGCGGTACTGGCCGATGGTGAGTGTGTGGGCCACGGTGGGTCTCCTGGTTCTGGGAAGAGGGACCCTCGGGGAAGTGGACGCGGCCAGACCGCCGGCGACGGGCGGTCTGGCCGGTCCGTCCTCTTCCCAGAGGCTTTGGAGAGCTGCCGGAGAGGCCGTGTGCGGCGTGGCAGCCGTTGCTGCAGGGTGTTCAGGCGGCGAACGCCGAGAGGAGCGCTCGGTGCTCCGCTCGCGCGATGACCTTCGGGACGACCTCGGCCGCCCGATCGCGGGCCTTCGGGTAGAACTGCTTGCCGGCGGTACCCGGGTGGAACACCGGGAAGGCGCGCACCTCGCCGTCGGGGAACCACAGGGCGAACGCACCCTTGCTGCGCGACCTGCCGAACGCGTTGGTGTTCTTCGGGGCGATCCAGTGCGGCTTTGTCCCCGAGTTCGCCAGGTGCACCGGGCCGACATAGCGGACAATCGAAGTTGGGTTCACGTCCGACGTCGGGTTCGTGAACCGGACCCCGACCCGCGCGCCGCTGCGGCCGACACCGGACATGCGCCGACTGCCGACCGCACCGAACAACTCGGCCTCGAAGATCGCCTTGGCCGCGATGGCGCCTTCCCGAACCCCTTCGCGAGTGGACCCCTGAATCCGCTCGCCGGCCAAGGCGAGCTTCCCGGCCAGTTCAGCAGCGCTCGACGACGTGCCCACGGTCGGTCAGCTCGTCGCGCGCGAGAGGGTGCCCGCGCCGGGCCACTGGCACGACACCGTGGCGAGCTCACCGACCCCGTTGCCGAACGGGGCGTACTTCGAGATCAGCACGCTCTGCGAGTAGCGGGGGTTCGTCGGTGACGACGAGCTCGTCGCCGGGTTGGCGTACACCGTCACGACGGTGTTGAACGCGGCCCACAGGGTGGCGTCGACCTGCCCGGAGGCGTGGTCCTGGTTGAAGTCGACCGACCACTGGGTGTCCTTCAGCGCCGAGCCGACACGGGACCGGTAGGTGTCACCGAACGCGGTGTCCTCGAGCTCGTCGGCGGAGATGTCGAGGCCGAGCGAGGTGCAGTCGTCGGACAGGTCGACGCTGTTGATGTTCACGTGGGCTGCCGTGGAAACGAACGTGGCCATCGGATGTGTGCTCCTTGGAGTTAGGCCACCTTGCGGCGGCGACTGTGAACGGCTCGACAGGTACGACACTGGCGCCAGCCGTTCGGCGCCAGGTAGGTGTTGGCTTCGTCGTAGGGGTGCCCTTGGGGACAGTGAGTGGCCGCCGCGTGTTCGGCAGCGGGGGCGGTACCTCGGATGATGTTCTCCCGCTGGGTGACGGGCTCGAGGTGCGCAGGGTTCACGCACGCCGGGGTACGGCACAAGTGATCGAGGTGGAGGCCCTCGGGGATGGGGCCGATGAGCAGCTCGTAGGACCAGCGATGCGCAGCGTGGAGTCGTCCACCGCAGTAGAACCGGCCGTAGCCCTGGGCTTTCGCTGCGGTCCACAACCAGCAGGTGTCGGTCTTGTCAACCTTCTGCCAGAACCGAGCCTCGTCATTGCTGAGGATGCGGTCGGCGCCGCCGCCGAGGGGGTCGCCATGACGGCGCCAGCGCGTGTAGTGAGCTTCGCACCATCCGTGACCGAAGGGTCGCTTCTGGCAACCAGAGATCGAGCAGGTACGGTCATGCATATCGGCGCCTCCTAGACAGGTGCTGGTCAGGTCCGGGGCGACGCCAATCGCGCCCGGACCACTTCATTCTACGATGACGCAGGTCACTTGATGCCGACCGCGACCGCGATCGAGAAGGTGCCGGTGACGTTGGCGGTGCGGACCCGCCAGTAGTCGTCGGTGATCGCGCCGGCGACGGGGACGACGGCCGGGGTGCCGGTGGTGGTGACGGTGGTGGTGGAGCGGGTTGTCGCCGAGGTGAAGTTCGCGTTGTCGTCGGACTCGATGATGATGTCGGCGGTGGTGCCAGCGGCGAGGACGTGGATCGCGGCGTACATGTAGGCGGACGATCCGACGGTGCCGAGCTGGTAGCCGGTGCCGTTGCTGTTCCCGGTGACGGTGGTGACGGGGAGGAGGAGCCGGCCGCGGATGGGGCCGGTGCCGGACGACCCGGAGCAGGCGAGGGTGAACGGTCGGACGGCGCCGATCTCGTCCTTCTGGGTGTAGGTGCCCTCGTGGACGCCGAGGAGGTACGCAGCCGCGCCGCTGGTGGAGAGGTCTGCGACCGTGACGGTGGTGCCAGCGGAGCCGAGCGCGTTGACCGCGACCGGGTCGGGAGCGGCGGACGCGGCGGACTGCCAGAACCCTTCGGCGGACATCGTGACGTCGGCGAGCTGGCCGCCGGGCCGCGAGTGGTAGGTGTCGCCGAAGGTGGTGTCGGTCTCCTCGCCGGCGGACAGGTCGACGCCGACCTTGTTGAGGTCGCCGGAGAGGTTGTAGCTGCCGAACAGGATCAGGGCGTCGGTGAGCGCGTACGCCATCAGGCCTCCTTCGTCGAGGTCTTACGCTTGCGCTTGCGGGTGGCGAGGACCGGGTCGACGACGTGGCCGCCGGCCACCCAGGCGCGCACCTGACGGTCGTTCGCTTCGCGTTCGTCGGTGCCCTCGTCGCCGAGGTCGAAGTCGAACGTCTCGCCGGGCCGGTGCCCGTTCACGACCCGGCCGCAGGTGGCGGTGACGGTGAGGGTGATCGTGTTCTCGCCGGTGGGGGCGGTGTTGGCCACGGTGCCTCCGTTCATTGCCGGTCGACGTAGTTCTCGGCGCGCAGCTCGGCCCCGAAGTACGAGAGTGTCTCGTTCCACTGGATCGGCCCGTACGACCGGGCGACCGACACGAGGGTGTCGTCGACGGTGCCGCTGAGGGTCCGGTCGGCTTCGATGGCGTCGATGATCGACTTCGTCTGGCCGGTGCCGGCGGACAGGTAGTCGTCGAGGAGGTCCTGGCCGGCGGGCTCGATCGTCTTCGACGTGGCGACGAGGATCCGCCACGACAGCTTCACCAGGCCCTTGGCCATCGCGGCGTGGTAGTCGAGGAAGTCGTCGGCGGGCAGCACGACCGCGGCGGGGGGTGCGAGCTCGCCGGCGAGGGTGCGGTACACGTGCAGGCCGGTGATGGTCGCGAGGCGGGTGACGTAGCCGGTGCGGATCGCTCCGATGTCGAGGGCCATCAGCCGACCGCGGCGATGAGGTCCCCGCGCCGGTACGGGGCGAGGAGGGTCTGGGCGGCCGACTCGAGGTTGCCGCCGGCGCGGACGGCGCCGGCCATCTCGTCGAACCCGATGACCCCGAACGGGGCGTCCTTGCGCTTGAAGTTCGCGAGGGACTGGATCAGGCAGGCCTGCAGGACCGCGTCGGGGACCGCTGCCCACCCCCACTTTGCGGTGACCTGCACCCGGGCCCGGCCCGTGGGGTCCACCGGGAACGTCTCGTCGTCGATCGCCCGGATCCGCCAGTACGGCCATCCCTCGATGCCTTCGACGATCCCGTTGAGCGGCTCGAGCTGGTAGTCGTCGCTCGCCCAGGTGCGGTCGAAGGTCCCGTTGCCGACGGTGTCGGTCTTCACGATCAGCCCGGTGGCGGTGGAGAAGTCGTTGACCTTGAGGGTGTAGGGGTCCTCGGCGGCGAACACCCGGGCCGAAACCGCGCCGTCGACGTAGAAGCGGCGGTTGCAGTGGGCGTCGATCGACCGGGACGCCGAGTTGATGGCGAACTCGAGCTCGGTGTCGTCGCCGGTGCCGAGGGTGACGTTGCCGCCCTGGTCGATGTAGCTCTTCAGCTGGACGAGGGTGCAGTACCCGTTGGTGACCGCCATCAGGAAGTGGCGCCGTCCGCGGTGGAGTGCGCGTCGCCGGCGGGCTTCGAGGTGGACTTCTTGGCGGTCGGCTTGTCGCTCTTCGCCTTGGCCGGGACGAGGGTGCCGTCGCTGTCGGCGTTGACCCAGTCGGCGTCGGCCTGGTCGAGCTCGACCTCGTCGCCGGCCTGCCACGGCCCGAACGGGGTCAAGTCGCCGGCGGCGCGCTCGGCGCTGTAGTTCTGGGTCACGGTGAATCGGGGCACGCGGCCTCCTCGGTGGGTTCGGGTGCGGGCGGTTCGGTCGCTCAGGGATGGTCGGGGCCCGCCGTCGCTGGCGGGCCCCGACCTGTTCAACCTGGGGGGTGGGGGGTCAGGCGTTGTCCGCGGCGGCGAGGAACGCCACCTCGGTCCACTCGCTCTCGACGCCATCCGAGCCGTCGCCGAACCACAGCTTGACGTTGTCGCCGAGCTTGCAGTCGTCGTCGTCGGAGCGGGCGAGGAAGGAGATCCGTTCGGTGGCCACGCGGTGGCCTCCTTTCATGTGGCGGCGTGGCCCCGAGGCCCGACGGCGGTGCCGGGCCTCGGGACGTCAGCCGGGGGAGGGTCAGATCGTGGCGTTGTACAGGACCGCGGCGGCCTCGATCGAGGACGCGGACCCCGAGGGGGCGTAGCGGCCGAACCCGAGGCGCAGCGAGTGCACGATGCGGGTCTGGTCCGACGCGGGGAGCCGCTCGACCTCGGTCTTGACCTGGCGGCGCCAGCCGGCCACGAACCCGCGACGGTTGAACACCACCGTCTGGCCCTTGGTGTTGTTCGACCCGGTCGTCGACACCTTGCCGTCGGCCTCGGTGAGCGACACGGCCTGCGACGCGATCAGCGGGTGGCGCATGATGCGGGCCTGCTCGCCGTTGAGGACGGTCGCGCCGGCGCCGTACTTGTCGGCGGTGATGATCTCGTCGAGGAGCGAGATCGCGTCGACCGAGCCGGGGTCGGCGACGTACACCAGGTCGTTGGGGTCGGTGGGGTGGCCCCAGTCCTGGAGGTACGTCTGCGACAGCATCAGGCCCTTGGCGGCCATGAAGTCCGCGAAGGTGTAGGCGCCGGACACGTCGCGGCCGTTGGCGGTGTTGTCCACCAGCGCGGCGTGGCGGAGCCCGTCGAACGCCAGGTAGTGCTTGGTGTCGGCGGGGTCGGCGTCGTCGAGGTTGATGTTGCCGGTGCCGGCGTTGGTGGTGTCACCGTTGAGGACCAGCGAGTCGCCGTAGTGCGCGACCGACGCGGCGCCCTGGCGGCGCAGGAACGGCACGAACGGGATGATCGAGTCCTCGTCCATCTCGCCGGACCACATCTGGTGGATCACGAACTTCTTGGCCGTGACGGTGGCCCTGTTCGACCCGGTCTTCTGGGTGTCGTAGTTGCTCGAGTTGTTCGCCGTGCTCTCGGACACGAGGATCATCTCGGGGAGGTCGGCCTCGATCGGCAGGTACGCCACGGGGGCGTCCATCTCGAACGACTCGATCAGGGGGAACACCCGGCCGAGGCGGCGGGGGGCGTCCCACAGCTCGCCGACGTACTGGGCGCCGATCAGCTGCGAGCCGTAGCCCGACTCGGCGGTGTCCATCGCCCGCTGGTAGGCCTCGACCAGCTCGACGTTCCCCGTGGCCTCCACGGCACGGGAGTCACGGGCGGCCAGCTCGTCGTCGGTGAGGTAGAACGCGTCCGACGCCGCGTCGAACGTGCGGGTCAGCTCCGCCGACGGGCCCTCGTAGACGCCGGCGCCGTCGACGCGGCGCTGGCCGGCGAGGCTGCGCTGCATGTCGTAGAGGAACTCCACGTCGGCGAGCGACAGGCCGCGGCGGGCGTACTTCGTGCCGACGAGCTCCCGGTCGGGGTTGCCGGCGGCGAAGCGGATCTTGCGCGAGAACTCGGCGGCCTCGTCGTCGGTCATGCCGTCGAGGACACCGCGGACGATCTCGGCGAGGTGCTCGTCCGAGGTGCGCTCCGAGATGGTCTCGTCGTTGGCGTCGAGGCGCTGCCGGATGTCCCGGGCCAGCTCCTCGACCGTGGTGGCGTCAGCCATGGTGGTCAGCCCTCCTTGGGCGTCGGCAGCGCCGCGGCGATCGCGGCGAGCGCGTCGAGGTCGTTCGCCGGGGGCGGCGGGGTCGACCTCTGGAACCCCATCTCCTCGAGGCTGGCGGCGATGGCGCGCATGGCGTCCTCGTCGGCGGCCGGTGAGGTGTCGTCCTGGGAAGAGGAACCGACGGGCTCGTAGCTGGTGGTGACCTCGACCTCGACCGGGTTGCCGGCGTCGAGGGTGAGGTTGTCGTCGGCGTCGATCGAGTAGCCGAGCCGGTAGGTGGCGTAGCCGTCGTCGTCGGACTCGACGGCGTAGACGACCCAGCCCTCGTCGGGGTTGAAGTCGCGGACCCAGATCCACGTGTTCTCGCCGCCGAACCGCTCGTTGAGCGCGGTGTCGAGACGTTCGCGCTGGTCGTTCACGGTGAGGGACCGGCGGTGCTCGGCGAGGTCGAGGAGCTCCCGGCCGAGGCGGCGCATGGCCCGCTGGCCGGTGACGGCGAGCGACTCGGGGTCGAGCGGGACGGGGACGGCGGAGACCTCGATCAGCTCGGAGTGCTCGACGACCCCGCGGCGGGGCCCGGGCCCGCCGTTGCCGTCGGTGGGCAGGGCGGTCATGGACACGGCGTTGAGGAACCCGCGCCGGTACTTGCCGTCGATCTCGGCGGCGAACGGGTCGGCCATGTCGAACTCGACGTCGAGGAGGAGCCGGCCGCCGTCGATCGACGGGACGCCGCGGCCGATCGGCGGGGTGGTGAGGTCGTGGCACCACATGACGACCGGGTTGGCCTCGAACCGGCCGAGGTCCATGCCGGCCATCCGGTAGTCGCGGCCGTCGATCTTCATGCCCTCGGTGCCGGCCACGAACCTGATGGGGCCGGTGTCGGAGGGGGTGCCGTCGACGAAGGCACGCATGTAGTCGGTGGTCACGCTGGGACTCCTTGGCGTCGGCCGTGGCCGTTGAGCGCTGCGCTGATGACCTCGAGGTCGCGCAGCTGGCGGGTCACGGAGTCGGACGGCGGTGCGGGGGCGGGCGGGGGGGGGGGGGGGGGGGGGGGGGGGGGGGGGGGGGGGGGCGGTGGGGGGGGGGGGGGGGGGGGGGGGGGGGGGGGGGGGGGGGGGGGCGACGGGCGGCTCGTTGGTGGGGTTGACCTGGTCGTCGGCGATCGGGGCCTTGTTGACCGGCGCCCACCAGACGTCACCCCATGGCACCTCGGGGAGGCCCTTGGCCTTGCGCCACTCGTTGATCGTGAGCGCTCCCCGCTCGAGCTGGGCGCCTTCTCGTTCCCAGACGGCCGACTCGGCCTCCTGCAGTGCGGGGATCTTCGAGTAGTCCCACTCGAAGTGGGCGGGGCCACGGCGGAACATCGGCAGGAGCTGCTCGCGGATCTCGGCGGCCTTGAAGTCGGCGTCGGGCTGCAGGGCGTCCTGCCAGAGCTGCAGCTCGAACTCGCGGGCGTTGGCCAGGGTGGCGTGCTCGTTGTCGCCGAGCAGCGCCGGGTTCACCCCGTAGGCGCGGCACACCTGGCGGAAGCTGAGGCCGAGCCCCTCGACGAACTGGGCGTCCTTCTGCGACATCGACATCTCGTTGAACCGGGCGTCGAAGCGGAGCACCGCCCAGCGGTGGGCCTTCGACACGCCGGAGAACCGTCGGGACAGGTCCCCCTCGAGCTCCTCGGCCTGGTCCTTCGAGAACGTGATCTTCGGGTCGGCCGGCGAGATCGTGCCGGCCATCTGCAGGCCCTGCTCGAACACCTTCTTGTTCGAGGTCTGCATCGCCGACGCGGTGTCCGCGGCGAGGCGGGCCGCGGCGAGCGGCGACATCGCCGAGAACTGGTCGATCGGGTTCGGGTACCGGAACCAGATCACCTCGTCGACGTCGAAGCGGATCGGGTCGCCGCCGGCGAGCGGCGTGTAGGCGTAGCCGGCCAGGTAGTTGGACTCGTCGATGATCGGGCGGACCTGGGTGGGCTTCATCCACCAGATCTCAGCCGGGTTCCCGCGGCTGTCGCGCTCGACCGCCCAGTAGGACTCGCCCCACAGGCACATGCACAACTCGTCCATCCGGTGGAGCCGCTCGGCGGTCCAGAACGGGTTCACCTTGCGGAGCAGGTCGAACGCCGGGCCGTCGGTCACGGCGGCCCGGTCGGGGCCGTCGCCGTCGAAGAGGAGGCCCTTGAGCCGTCCCATGTGGCGGGCCCGGAGCGACACCACGCTGTAGACGTCGTTCGAGGTGGCGAGGTAGTCGCCGTAGCTGTCCGGGGAGAACCGGGAGTCGTCGTGGCCGTACCGGCGGTCCACGTGGATCTTCTCGCCGACGGGCCAGGCCCGCTCGACCTCCGGGGTGCGGACGGCGGCCATCCGCTCGAGGAGACCCATCAGGAGCCGTCACCCGGCGGGCGGGCGGCGCGGAACCCGACCACGCTCGCCGACCAGGCGAACACGACGATCGCCACGACGAGACGGGCGGCCTGGCCGACGATCCAGCCGGCCACGAAGAACGGGGCGGCGATGATCGTGAGGACGATCTTGAGCGGGTCGAGGGATCGGGCCTCGGCCCGGACCTCGGCGAGGAAGGTGTCGATCGTGGACATCGCTCACCTCCTGGTCGAGGGTCAGGCCATCAGCGAACCGTCGAGGTTGGTGGGCCCGCTCGGGTTGGCGGCGTGCCAGCAGGCCCGCTCGTGAGCGACGACGGCGGCCACGGCGGCGTCGATCTTGCGGGGCGAGGACTTCGCTGACTTCACGATCACGACGCCTTCGGGGGTCGTCTTGGTGACGCAGTTCCCGAGGTGCCGGGCGAGCTGGTCGCCGCCGTCGGCGTCGGCGGGCCGGTGCAGGTGGTGCTCGAGGACCGCCGAGTAGAAGCGGTTGCAGGCGGGGGCCATCCGCTTGCGGACCCAGGTCGGGAACCGGACGACGACCTCTTCGCCGTACTGGTCCTCCCAGTCCTCGATGTCGGTCTCCCACTTCGGGGGGTCTGGGGCCAGCTCGACGACGTCGTAGCGGGCCATGGCGGCGTGGACGGCCGCTCGGATCTCGGAGCGTGGCACACGCCAGTCGTCGGGGGCGTCCGGAGGTCGTTCCCAGATGCCCTCGACCCACAGGATCGGGTGGTGCTTCTCGTCGGAGGGGATGGTGCAGCCGATGAGGGCGGTCGAGTCGTCGCCGTAGGAGCCGTCGAAGGCGAGCACGACCCGGGTGTCGAGGCCGGGGGCGGGCTTGGTCTTGAGGTCGGCCCAGGCGCCGTGGGGCAGCCAGGTCTCGCCGCCGGCTGTCCAGATGTTCATGCGCTTGGTGCGGAAGTCGGCCTCGGGGGTGCGCCGGCAGGTGGCGGCCATGTTCTTCGTGTGGAGGAAGTCGCCGAGGGCCGGGTTGGCGGCCTTCCAGTTCTTCGGGTCGCGGTGGTCGCAGTCGGGGTCAGGGGTCTCGTAGATCCGGCACCCGAACGTGGGGTCGTGCTCCTCGCCGGCGATGACCCGCTTGCACCGCTCGTACTGGCGGTAGCCGAGCGACGGCGCGCCGTGGCGGTCGTGCATCTTGCCGAACGTGGACAGGGAGATCACGAGGGGGTGCTGGCGGGTGTCCGAGCCCTGGTTCATCACGTTCCACAGCTCGTCGTCGGGCTGCACGTGCAGCTCGTCGAAGATCACCCTCGAGGGGTTCAGGCCCTCCTTGAGGGGGGCGTCCGAGGACAAGGCCCGGTAGATCGACCCGAGGGCGGGGTACTCGATGACGTCGCGGAAGCACCGCAGGATGGCGGAGAGGTCAGGGTCCAGCTCGACGGCGGTGCGGACCTCGTTGAACACGATCTTGGCCTGGTCCTTGTCGCCGGCCGCCGAGTAGACCTCGGCGCCGGGCTCATCGAACAGGCCGTCGAGGGCGAACCCCGATCCGATGAGGCTCTTCGAGTTCTTGCGGGCGACCCACACCTCGTAGCACTGGTAGGCCCGGTTGCCGTCGTGGTCCAGGCGGAGCGCGTCGCAGACGAGGTCGCCCTGCCAGTGGCGGAGCCTCACGAGCTCCCCACGGTTCGGTCCCTTCGTGAGCCGCAGCGTCGCGGCCATGAGCTCGCAGGCGTCGAGCCCGTCGGTGGTCTCCTCGGTCCACCCGGAGCCGGCGGGCCGCCACAGCTTCTTCCCTCGAGGCAGCTCGTCCGGGAACCTAGGAGGACCGGGCAGCTCGCTTCTGGATGATCTTCTCGGCGGCACTGAGCGTCTTCACCTCCGCCAGGCCGAGCCGGGCCCGGGCCGAAGGGTCGAACCCCAGGTCCGAGAGGAGGTCGTTCAGGGTCTTCACGTAGGCGAGCAGGTCGCGGGCGGGGGTGCCGGGACGGTCGCGGGCCTCGGCGTAGAGGCCGGCGACCTCGCGGAGCAGGGCGACCTTGGCGGCGTCGGTCGCGGAGATCCAGGTGACACCGATGGAGAGGACCCGGTCGATCACGTCCTCGACGGGACGCTCGTGGTCGGCGGGTTCGATGGCGGGCACGGCGGCCAGCTGGGTGCGGGCGGGCAACGGCCGCTTGCCGGGGTTGCCGGTGCGGCGCTTCTGCTCGACGGGCTTCGGGGGCCGGCCGCCACGTCCCTTAGCGGGCCCCGGCACCGAAGTTCTCCAAGACCGGAACTTTCGCGGTCGTGTGCGTCCGGG
>ERZ724522.994-NODE-994-length-16296-cov-4.948156_pt1 | contig 16296 bp, 19 predicted proteins | sample MGYA00376055_ERZ724522 | MGnify/ENA primary metagenome ERZ724522 (study PRJEB28724, sample SAMN07190884) | wastewater metagenome | isolation source: effluent of sewage treatment plant in Hong Hong | place: Hong Kong | collected 2016-03-17 ... | reverse complement strand
AGATTATAAGAGATGTTTATGAAAGAAAGTTAATAAAATAATGTTAAAATGTAGCTATTGCGAATATGTGTATGAAAATCCACCTATAAGCACTATGCAATTACATTTATGTGCCGATCAAGAATATCACTTTATAGACAGAATAGACTTAAAGGAAAAGCCTCTAAAGGAACTAACTAAAGAAATAAAACCCCCAAGGAAAAGAAACTTATTTGTAACAGGTATGATATACTAGAACTATGCAAGAACTATGTAAAAAATGTAATAAGGAAAAGAAACCAGAAGGGCTAGACCCTACACTAGATGGAACTATGTTTTGCCATTGTGGTAGACCAACAGAATACTCACAAGAACTAGCTGATAAGATATGCGAAGAACTAGCTTTAGGCTTTAGTTTAAGAACTGTAACTAAGAATGACTGGTGTCCTCCAATGTCTACAATATTCAACTGGTTACGTACTAAAAAGGAGTTTTTGGAGCAATACGAGAAGGCTAAGCAAGAATCAGTAGACGCTATGGCTGAAGATATACTATATATAGCTGATGATGGTACTAATGACTATGAAGAAGCTGAACGACCTGATGGTTCTACTTTTATTAAATTAAATTCAGAAAATGTGCAACGTTCTAGGCTACGGGTAGATACTAGAAAATGGATTATGTCTAAGATAAAACCCAAGAAATATGGGGAGAAAATAGATATGACCACTAATGGTAAGGATATTCCTCAACCTATCTTAAATGTATCAGCAAACAACAGCGACACGCAAAATACTAGCTCTTAAAAAGAGAATCAGAGCAGTCCCAGGAGGTTCTTCAGCCTCTAAGACTATTTCTATATTGCTTTATCTTATTGCCCTAGCTCAAAGTGATAAGACTAAGACTTTAACCTCGATAGTATCTGAATCAATCCCCCACTTAAAACGTGGGGCAATCCGAGACTTTAAAAATATAATGCAAGGGCATAACTACTGGAAAGATAGTCTGTGGAATCAGACTGATAGCATATACACCTTTGAAACAGGTTCACAGATAGAATTCTTCTCTACAGACAATGGCGACAAACTTCGTGGTGCAAGACGAGATAGATTATTTGTAAACGAGGCAAACAATGTAACTTTTGAAGCCTTTGAACAGTTAGAAATCAGAACCAATGACTTTATAATCCTTGACTGGAATCCTTCCAATGAGTTTTGGTATTACACAGAGGTCAAGAATAAAAGAGATGACGTAGAAGAAATTACTCTAACCTATAAAGATAACGAAGCATTATCACAGCAAATAGTAGACTCACTAGAACAACGCAGAAATCGTAAAGGCTGGTGGCAAGTTTATGGGCTAGGGCAATTAGGTGAAGTAGAAGGCAAGATATACCGAGATTGGCAGATAATAGACGAACTACCACACGAAGCTAGGCTAGAATGCTATTGTTTAGACTTTGGCTATACTAACGACCCAACAGCAATAGTGGCAGTTTACTACTACAACGGAGGATATATTTTAAATGAAATTATATATCAAAAAGGACTAAGCAACAAACAAATAGCTGATATTCTAAAAGCCCAAGAACGTCAATCGGTTACCATAGCTGATAGTGCAGAGCCTAAGAGTATTGACGAGATAGCCTCATACGGTATTACCATATTACCAGCAGAGAAAGGTAAAGACTCGGTAATAAATGGTATTCAACTATTGCAGGGTCAAAGAATTTCTGTAACTAAAAGGTCAATCAATATTATCAGAGAGTATAGAAACTACTTGTGGATTGTAGACAAGAATGGTAAAATATTAAATGAACCAGAACACACATTCTCACACTCAATGGATGCAATAAGATATGGTATGAGTTTTATTCTAAAGAAGTCAGTTGGTACAGAAACACAACTACGACAAGATGAACAATTCCAAATTCGTAGAAATAGACAGGTATTAAATTCAACAAGATAATGTTAGACAAAAACGCATATTTATACCCAACAGGTTACGAGCAAATCGTTAGCGAAAGTGCTAACACTAATCAAGACTACTTAATAGATATTAAGCGAGGTATAAAAGAAGGGTATTTTAGGTCAGAACCAACTCCAGATGGTCAAGCTACGTCTTATTTCCTTGTACCCCAGAATGGTGTATTTCTACCAGTAAAGAATGCTATATATCCAGTTAAAGCCTTTCCTGACCCAAACGCCATATTCGCCGCCAACCTAGTTAAGGCTCACATAATAGAAACAATTAAGCTGGTATCTAAGTGGTATCTAGTTCCGTTCCTATTACTAATCAACAAGCAGAACGCCCTAGACGCTTTTAATCGTATTGCTTTCAAGGCCATGTCAGCCCAGCTACTTAAAGATAATTACCTAACAGATTTTTCACGAGAGTTTAAAGTCTTCGTTTCTAGTTTTTTAAAGGATTGTGGTTTTACCAAAGAATCAAGTGATATGTTCGCCCTGATATTTATTCATTTAATAGAGTTTGATAATGTTTACAGATTAAGACTAGCAGACACCTTCTCTGAAACAACGCTAGAGAAAATGTCTAATCCTCGCAAGGAAATTAAAAGACTAACTGAAATCATGCGTAACAGAGAGGTTCGCCCAGATGGGAAAGGGGAAGCCATACATAGAAAATTCTCGGCAACATCTTTTCTAATAAGAACAGCCTTGCTAATTCCGTTGGTTAAACGAGCCTATATGAAAGCTCTAGGGTCGATTAACATCGAGAACTTAAAACTCGATACAATAGATATTTACTGGGTTTGCTTTAGAAATGATTATAAATTTATGGGTTTGACAGATGAAGAACGACAGGAGTATGCTTTAAAGAGAGGTTGGACTTACCCAATACCAATGAATAAAAATGATAACTAACATAGTGGGTATATTACTAATGATTTTGCTTGGATTGTATTTATACGCAGGTTTTATTTGTTTTATTATTAGCTTAGACGAAGATAACAATGAGTAAACACGAAATTGTAATACAGTATATTAAAATTATTCTAGGCATTATTGCTATAGCAATTTTTCTATCTAAATGAAAACTAATCACGAGGTACCATTGGTATTCCATAAACTTAAAGAAAAGTTTGGTGTAAAGTGGGGAAGTATAATAATAGCCTACTACCCAGACATTTATTGTGCTATAGATATACCAGAACAAAAATATGTACATGAAAAGGTACACCTAGATCGCCAGAAACTGATGGGTGTCGGTGAATGGTGGGGAAGATACCTTTCTGATGACGCTTTTAGATTAAACGAGGAAGTTTTAGCATATAGAGTAGAGGTAGAATGGATAAAAAAGAATGTGGTAACACGAAATGAACGCAGATATTTACTAAATAAAATCTATACAGATTTATCAAGTTATGTTTACGGGCATATTGTTTCAAAAGACAAAGCAAAAAAGTTACTCACAGCTTGACAGACAAAAAGCTATGTTATACTAAAGGTGTGAATAACAACTATTAGAATTTTAATAGACTGGTGGGGAATTAGTGAATGACGACAGTAAACAATACAACATTAGGATTAGTAGCAGATGACGGAGAAAGTTTTATATACCGAGCAACCACAGCGACAGCTCATGTTGTTAAAACAGGTAATGCGACTCTAAATGGAATCGTGGTGAACTCTCACAGTTCAGGTACAATCGAAATTAGAGATGGTGCAGCATTTGTGGGTGGAACTTTGAAATTCGGCACGCTAACTCTTGCTGTTGGGGAGAGATTTATTCCTTGTTTTGGTGCTAGATTTTCAGCTGGGCTTATAGTATCAGTAGGTGGGACAGCCGACTTAACAATTCTTTATAAATAAAAATGGATAAAAACGAATCAAAAATCAATCCTGTCGGTGCTTTGGTAAGAGAAGCCGAGAATGATTTTATTTTCGGTTATACTCAAAAGTCTAAGCACGTTCAGGAATCGCTATACGAAGATATAAGTAAGATTGAAGCATATCTAAGTTCTAAGCATACATCAGGTGATAAAGATGCTTTAGGGCGAGATAAGCCTTTCTTTAACATTGTTTTGGCGGCTAGAAATATCTGGTTTAGAGCCACAGACCTAGACAGAAAGAATGTAACTGTGCAAGATAAAAACGCCCTAGTAGCTCTTATAGCTAAAATCTATCTACAAGATTGGATGAATAGAAACAATTTCGGGCAATTCTTAAATGCTTGGGGCTTAAATTCCGCAGGCTATAACGAATGTGTCGTAAAGTTTGTCGAACAAGATGGGGAACTTCACTCAATGGTAGTTCCTTGGAGTAGATTGATTGTAGACCCAGTAGACTTTGCAAGTAACCCAAAGATAGAAATATTAGAACTCACCCCAGCACAACTAAAACAAAAAGAGGGGTACAACCAAGAGATAGTTAAAAATCTTTTAAACGCACTAGAAACACGCAAAACAACTGGCCGATTACAAAAAGATAACAAAAATGAGTACATCAGGCTGTATGAAGTACATGGCAATTTGCCTTTGTCGTATTTAACTGGTAGGGAAGAAGACGAAGAAAAATATACACAGCAAATGCACGTTGTATCGTTTGTAGCAGGTAAGAAAAAGGGAGATTATGACGACTATTGCTTGATTTCAGGTAAAGAAGCTAAAGACCCTTACATGATGACAGCTCTTTTGCCAGAAGTAGATGGTTCAATCGGATTAAATGGGGCAGTAAAGAACCTATTTGAGGCACAATGGATGCAGAACCACTCTATTAAGAACATAAAAGACCACCTAGACTTAGCTTCTAAGCTAATCTTCCAGACTTCAGATGGTAACTTTGTTGGTCAAAATGCCCTAACAGCTATCGAAACAGGCGACATCTTAATACATAAAGCAAATGAGCCATTAACTCAGTTAAATAACTCATCTCACGATATAACTTCAACCCAAAACTTCCAAAATCAATGGAAAGTATTAAGTAATGAGATAAACGGAATCAGTGAGGCTATGCTAGGCCAGAATCCACCAGCTGGGTCAGCTTGGAGACAAACTCAAGCTCTCCTAAATGAATCACATTCTTTATTTGAAGTGATGACAGAAAATAAAGGACTCTACCTAGAAAGAATGTTGCGAGAGTTTATACTTCCATACATTAAGAGGAGACTAAAGAATACCAAAGAACTTGTGGCAACCCTCGAAGCCAACGACATAAAGAAAATTGATAGTATTTATGTAAAGAATGAAAGTATCAAAAAGACCAACGAAGATATTAAAGAAATGGTATTAAGTGGTAAGCCAGTCCCTTCTCCTTTTATGCAAGAGGAAATGACTAGAAACAACGCACAAGCTATTCAAGAAGGATTAAATATGAAAGATGGTGTGCGTTCTTTTAAACCCTCCGAAGTATCAGATGAAACTTGGGCTGACCTATTTGAAGACCTAGAATGGGATGTAAAAATAAATATAACTGGTGAGGCTTCTAATGATAACGATATGGTGGCAACACTAACTACAGCATTACAGATAATCGGCAGCAACCCAGAAGCCCTAAAGAATCCAGTGTTTGCTTTAGGTTTCAATCGTATATTGTCCTTGACAGGGGCTATCAGTCCAGTAGAGATAAACCAAGCCATGTCAGAAGTCCAAAATATGCCAATAGTAGCTGAACCAAATGGTGGGTCGGTAGCTACAGAGGAATTAAAAGTTAATGAATAAAAAAGATGTTTATCAAAGGTTCAATACCAGATAAACTAATCAGTATGCCATTAAAAAAAGGTAAGAGTAATGTTGGCTATAACATTAAAGAGTTAAAAGCCGACAACAATAAGAAAGGTAAAGCTCGTGGTGCTGGTGGCAAACCACGAAGTATGAAACAAATGCGTGCCATCGCATTATCCGTTGCATTAGGTAAGAAAAAGAAATAACTATGTCAGATAAAAAAGAAGAAAAACAAGTGGGTAGATATTCAAAAGCCGAGAAGGACTTGATGAAGAATACGTTTTCAAATAATGAGGAACTATTAAAAGCAATTCGTAAAATATTCTTACAAATTCCTTTAAGTGGGTTCGAGCAAACATTATTGAAGCAGGTTTCCGACCATCCTGAAGTTTTAGGGGTGCTTAGAAAGACATTTCTCCCAACGATTGACGGAGACGCACCATTCAACCAAGTAATTGACCTATGGATGACGATTGATATTAAGGACAAACCAGCAAGTGAAGGATTAAACTTTGTTATTGCTCGTGCGAAACTTATTAAATATCTTGATCAGCAATTAAATCTATTGGCAGGAATAGTAGATGATTCTCAGATAGTTTTGGAGGAGTGTGTAGAAATTGACGGCAAGGATGCCAACGAGGTTTTCTCGGATATTCTATTCCGCAACACTCTGATTTACCACACTGAACAACAATTAACCCAAATACAATTCTTGGCTGAACAAAAGGAAGAAACTTTAGAGGAGGCAAAGAAGCGTTTGGAAAAAGATAGCAACAAATAGAGTAAAAAGAAAAAAGTTATTAACAAGTTAAACATATTGACAGCGAAATTAGTATGTTATTATTAAAGTAATAGAGAAGTTCAACTCATAAATAGAACACTAGAGCCAAGCTCACAATCTATGGAAAATACAAATGAGGATGTCAACCTACAAAATGGCACAGAGGTAACTGACAATACCAACGACAGTGCAGATAATACTGACACTGGAGGAACTGAAATTGATATAGACGCAGAAGTAAAGAAAGCTACTGCACCACTATATGCTCGGATGAAAAAAGCCGAAGAAGAAGCTAGGGAAGCGAAAGCTAGACTAGCCCAAACAAGTTCAGGAAAGCCCGAATCAAAGGGTACTATGTCCACTACAGACCTTATAGCAATAATGAATGCTAAGGTAAACGAGGAAGACATAGGGGAAGTGGAAGAATACGCTAGATTTAAGGGAATAAGCGTTGCTGAAGCTCTTAAAACTAATGTGGTTAAAACACTTCTTGGAGACAAAGAAGAAATGCGTAAAGTGGCTAATGCTACTAATACAAGAGGTTCTAGGGTTGGTTCAACAAAGATTTCTCCTTCTGACTTGCTTTCAAAAGCTCGAACAGGCGATAAGGTAGATGACTTTGAGGCACTAGCACTGGCTCGTCTTGAAGAAAGAAAAAACGCAAATAAACGGTAAACAGGTGGGGTGATTATTCTACACACATTGTAGAAACTTTAACCCTATTATAAATGAACACTATTGGAACAGATGTAAACCGAGAAAAGTTCTTCAAATCAACTATGTCAGTTGCTTTGAGAACAGCTCTTGTTGCAGAAAAAGTCTGCACTGTAGATAATTCAGACAGTAAAATTATCAAAAACCCTTACCAAAACGCACCAACAACTGTTGTGCAACCTTTGGCAGGTACTTACGCTGCAACCGCAGTAACTATTACTAACGATGTCTTGACTGTAACAGAAGAAGTCATCACTTCAGAGCATATCTATGACTTTGAGCAAGTGTTGGCAGATTTTGACCTATTTTCAGCTCGTATTGAGGAAATGGTTTTCGGTGTAGCAAAGGCAATCGACAAGTATGTTCTAAACGTAATCCTAGAAGCTGGAACTGGTGCTTATACAACTCCAGCAGGAGGTTTCACAACAGCAGCAAACATCAACACTATCATCTCTAACCTTTCTTCAAAGGTTATGGGTTACAGTGATACTTACAAGGGTCTATTCCTAGTTATCGAGAACACAGATGTCCCTGGCTTCATGCAAGCTCAAATGACAAATGGTTTCTCTTACGCAGATGCAGCTCTTAACAACGGATTTATGACTACTTATGGTGGCGTAGATGTATACGTTGTACGAAGTGGTACTTTCGAAGATGACACAGCTACTACTGACTCAGGTTCTCAAACTTGGTCAAACAGTGGTCATCGTCTATTCGGAGTAAAGGGTGTAGCTACTTATGCTTCACCTCGTGGAGTTCACTACGAAGAAAAGTCTGTATCAGGTAAGACTGGTAAAGAAATCTACGCAGTAGGCTACATTGGTGCTAAAGTTTGGTACCAAAAGACTGATTTGATCGTAGACATTACTCTTGCCTAGTCAGCATTAGTATCCTTCCTTTTTGGGAGGATTGAGGTTAGCAATTTACCCACCAGTTTTTGCTACCCTCGACCCTCCCCGAAAGGTTTACAAAGTAACTAAACAAAGTATGTCATTAACAAACAATGCTCCAGACCTAGATGGATTCCATCTTTACCCAGTTATCTTAACTGCGGCTGCTGCAAACAGTGCCACAAATTCAATTCCACCACGAACAAAAGTGGTAGAAGTTCAAGGATTTACAAATGATGCGAATGATTGGATTACACTCCCTTCGTTGTCTACTGTACCTAACGGACATGAAATAATGGTTATTGGTTCAGCAGGTGCTAACTTCGAAGTTAGAACACCAACAAGTTCTAATGAAAAGATAAATGCAGAAGACTGTGATGGAACTAAGGAGTATCTTTTCACAGATACCCAAATCCATTACTTCAAGAAAATCGACAATACAATCGGTTGGATGGCTCACGGATTTACAGCTATTGGTGCGGTTGCAACAGCAGTCGTCCCAGATTAGTATCTTCCTTTTGCTTTCTATTTTCGACTAGAAAGCGAGGATGAGGGTATTAACAATATAAAACAAAATGTCAATTCAATTCAACGATACTTCAAATAGAAAAGGACTCGTACAATTCTTTGAGAAAGAGATTGGTGCTAATTATGGTGATATATCTGGCAATACAAATAAATTAAAAGAGTTTACTGCAGATGTAAACATAGCTTTTGACGAATATCTTAATCTAGCTATTCGTTCTAGTGGCACATGGCAATTTGATGACTCAAATCACACAGATTATCCGATAATAACTACAAACTTAGTATCTGGCCAACGAGATTACACTTTCGTAAGTGATGAGGGTGGTAATCTTATTTTAGATATCTATAAGGTGGTCGCCAAGGACACTGGTGGTGTATTTCAAGACTTAAAGCCCGTAGACCAGCAATCAGAAGAAGACATGAACAGCTTTTATGATGGTCAGAATGTTTCAGGCATACCAACTCGATATGACAAAACCGCAAATGGGATTTTTCTTGATGCAATACCAAACTACAATTCGACAAATGGATTAAAGGTTTACATAAATCGAGAACCTTCGTATTTTGCTTACACCGATACAACTAAAAAGCCTGGGGTACCAGGTACACACCACAGATGGTTTTATCTTAGACCATCCCTAGATTACGCACGAAGACATCTGACCAATGATGCCTATACTAAAATACAGAATGAGGTTTTTAAATTACAAAAAGAAATTGAAACAGATTTTGGTGAACGTGAACGAGATATTATAAGACGAATGACTCCACGAAAGGAGAATAATAAATAATATGGCAACTTGGGACAACATTGAAAAATCAGGAAATAGTGCTGGTTGGGAATATGATGAGACCAACTTGCTCTATGATTCAGCAACTGACCCTGATTCTGGTGGGAATGTTTATTATAATGGTATAGGCACAGTTACAACATTTACTAACATAACAAAAAGCTAATGAGTACAAATTTCCCCACAAGTTTAGATACACTTACAAATCCAACAGCTACAGACAGCGTAGCAACAGTTAGCCATGCTTCACAGCACGCTAATGCTAATGATGCATTGGAAGCGTTAGAGGCTAAAGTTGGTATAAATAATTCAGCTGTTACGACTTCGCATGATTACAAACTTTCTGCAGTAACCACTACAGCTAAGGCTGTGTCTACAGACGGTAATCAATCTATTGCTGGAACTAAAACTTTCAGCGATGCTGGTGGTGTAGTTGCGACAAGTCCTAAAATAATCACAGGCATAAATGACACCAACGGGAACGAACTGTTAAAGGTAACCGCAACCAGTTCAGCAGTAAACGAAGTAACTCTGGCTAATGGTGCCACTGGTGCTAACCCGAACTTATCAGCAACAGGCGATGATGCTAATATCGGTCTTGATATAACACCAAAAGGTACTGGTTCTGTGAATATTCGAGGAAATTCCACCCAAGCTGGGACTATAAAATTCTATGAGGACACAGATGATGGTTCTAATTTCTCTGCCATTAGGGGTTCTGCTCGCTCTGGAGATATAACTTATCTATTACCAAACGCAGACCCGACAAGTGGGCAATTCTTAACAGCAACGGCACCATCTAGTAACATCTCCACACTTTCTTGGGGTTCACCATCTGGTGCAACGATGGTGTCTTATTTACCGCAACCTTTATTCGGTCTTTATACACTCGGTTCTGAAGGAGGTATGTCAGCCACTGTCGCTTATGTCGGAGCTTTTAATTTACCCGCCGCCATAACAGTAAACAAGATATCATTTAATGTATCATCACATACAACAAATGGAGTTATGCGTGTTGGTGTATATTCTGAAGATGGACAAACTAAAGAAATAGATGTAACTTCTGGCACAATTACTGGAACAGGAGTTGTGACAGTTTCTGTATCAGCTGTAACGCTTTCTACTGGTAATCACTACATAGCGATGGTTGGCGATGGAACTGTAAACGTAAGTATTTCGACATTTATACCATCAGCAAGTGGTGAAATTTCTTGGTCTCAAGGAGGAGTTTCTTCTGAACCAATTTATTCAGGTACTGTTTCAACCACTGGCGGAAATTTACCGTCTACTATTACACCTGGGTCTATAAGTGTCGCAACAACAAAAGAACAAATGATTGTTCGATTAGATAACTAATGAATGAAGAACTACTAAAAAGAATAGAGGAATTAGAAAGGAAACTAACCTCACTGGAGAGTAGTTCAACTATCCCTTTTAATGTAGACAGGGCTTTCAGAGATAGACTGCGAGGACTCGTAGAATTACCAGATGGTTTTGAGGATGCACCACTGGCTTCAATTACAGCACCAACTGGGGGAGCCACACAAGACGCAGAAGCAAGGTCAGCTGTAAATTCGCTTATTACAAGACTAGAAGACTTAGGTTTGATATTGCCAAACTAATGATTAAAATTCCACCCAACAATCAATGGACACAACCAAACACCTCATACAAGATGGGGTCTTTGTGGTATACGAAAAATATTGATTTAAGTGAGGCGGGCATAATTAAAATGTCTCCAAGGATGGTCAATATATTTGATGATAGTGCCAACACTACAAATATAGGTGATACAGACTTCAGTACACCAGTGGCATTTGGTAGATATTCCGAAGGTTCTTTTTATATTGCAACCCGTGATGAACCTTTTAATTTGGTTGTATCGGAGAGTGCAAAAACTATTGCTGAAGATTCTTCTTCTAGTAACCCGAATTTAGTAAGCACATCGCATGGTTGCTGGTGGCAAAATCGCTGGTATGAATCAACTGACACTGCTGTTTATTATAACGCTAGTGGAACTTGGACTGCAGATGCTATAACTGGCTTAACTTCTGGCAAGCGTCATTATATGACAGTGTTTAGAAACAAAAATTTGCTTGCGGTTTCTGACGCTAACACAGTCAAGCTATATAATACTTCTCACACAAACACTATAACTCTAACTCTACCTAGTGATTATGAAGTGATAGGGTTAGTTTATAATAACTACACATTGGGTATTATCACTCGCATGGGTAGTGATTCTACGGGTCAAAATTCGGATGCCTACTTCTTTGTATGGGATGGTTCTTCATCTGAAGCCGATGCTGGTGTGTCGGTTGGTTCTTATACAAGCATTTCAGTGGCCGCCTATAAGTCTTCTTTCGTGGTTGTAACTTCTGAAGGGCAATTACTTTATTGGAATGGTGGAGGATTTGATGAATTAGCATCCTTCCCATTTTATTCACAAAATATTCGTATCGAAAATTTCTTAAATTTCCAGTCTTATGGTGATTCAATGATTGTGGATGGAGATAATATCTACATGAATGTTTCATTTGATTTTGACAGTGCAGGCACAAAAGGAGAAAGCTATTTGCAAAATAACCCAGCAGGTATTTGGTGTTATGACCCGAAAGTTGGGCTGTATCATAAATGGTCTTTATCTAATTCTAAGGCATATTTCCACTCGATTGCCCAAGCTGATATCAACACTACTACTAATATAATCACAACAGCACAACCAATCCCAGCTACAGGGAATCCTGTTGTTTTAACTAATACTTCTTCGATTGGAGGTGTAACAGCACGTAAGCAATATTATATAATCAAGTTATCTTCGACAACATTTTCTCTTGCTGAAACTAAAGCTCTAGCAGACGCAGGAACCAAGGTAGATATCACCAGTGCCGACACTACAAACTATTTTTGGCTATACGATATTATTGACTATGGTATATCATACGCTTCTACAACAGGAGCATTAAGTTTGTGGGGCGGTACTCGTTCATCATACACAGACATAATGGCTGGGGGTAATATTTATCATACAGACAATACCACACAACATACGCTCTGCACAGCTGTGCCTTTACTAGATGGGGTTTCATACTTTGTAACATCTAAAATATTCACAGATTCCGCCACAGAAGAAATACCAAGTCTATTTGTTAAACACCGACAATTAAAAACTAACGATTCTATCATTGTTAAAATAAAGACCAGAGATTATCTAGGTATGCCAGTATCTACTCCAACACCAGATTCTTTGATAGCAACTTGGTCTTCGTCTACAGTATTTTCTACTGGTGCCGATCTTTCAGAGGCTAAGACTATATTTGAGGCTGGTGAAGAACTAGAATTAGAGCTAACTTCTGGTGTGGGAGCAGGCCAACTGGTAAAGATTACTGATCTAACTGGTTCGGCTGGGGCTTATACTGTAACTGTAGCTGATACTATAGTGGGGGCATCTTCTAACCTAAAATCTAATTTCATAATTGATAACTGGACAGTATGTGCAAGCATAGATTCATCTAATCAATCACCAGACGGAGTATTTGAGGTGTTGGTTGGCAAGAATAGCCGTTCGCCTCAATTTAAGGTAGAACTTAGAGGAAATTTAACTTCAATAGAAGATATGTTTATAAATAACAAAACACACAAATCTGGTGTATAATAAATAAAATGGCAAAGACAACATACGAAGATACAAAAGGAAATATGTTTAACACTCATGCTGAAGCGGCAGCTAGTAATACACGCCTCGGTACTAATCCTAAAACAAATATAAATACAGGCACAATACCAGTAAAAGATAGCTTAATGACTACACCTACGCCAGTAACCCTACAACAACCAAAAGCTGACCTAACTCCAACTATTACACTACCAGATGCTCAAACCGAAACAGAAAAAGAAATAGCTAAGATTAAAGCACAAGCTGAAGCAGAAAAAAGTGGTATTGCTAGTTTAATAAGCCAAATAGGCACTGAACAAGGTAAAGAATCTCAATATATCACAGCAGAAGGTGGTGATACAGCACAAAAAGAATATGATAAATATAAAAGCGACCTAGAAGCTGAACAACTATCGCTTCGTCGAGCAACTGAAAGATTACAACGAGAAAATCCTCAAGGATTGTTCGGTGGAGGTTTACAACAAGAAATTAGTCGTCTTGAAAGAGAAAGTTTATCTAAACAAGCTGATATAGCTATTCTTGGAAATGCCGCTAAAGGTAGATACGATACTGCACGAGATATTGCTAAAAGAAAAGTAGAAAGTGCTTTAGCACCACTACAAGCTCAACTCGATGCTAAGAAATTTATATACGAAAACAACAAAGACTTATTCTCTAAGGCAGAACTTTCTAAACTTGATACTTTAATCAAAGCTGATGAACGAAAAGTAGAACAAGAAACAGATAGACTAGAAAAAGGAAATGAAATGATAATAAATGCACTTGCTCAAGGTGCTGGAGCATCTTTGACAACTAAAGCAAAAGAAATACTTGCAAGAGGAGGTTCAATAGTAGAAATTGCCTCAAGTCTAGGTAAATATGCTGGAGATTTTCTAGGAAACGAAATCAAACGAGCTGCACTTAATAAAACCAATGCAGAAATAAATAAAATAACTTCTGAAATAAAATCTTCTTCTATTGATACTAATACTTTACCAAACACAACAAATGGTTTTGTAACTAAACTTGTTGCTTCCGCAAAAAATAGTAAAGACCTCGACGCTACAGAACGCCAAAGTTTGTCTAAGGCACGAACAGTTATAGGGCAATTAGATAGTTTACAAAAAAATATTGCTGGACAAAATAAAACAGGTTTTATTAAAGGTAAAGTAAATAATTTGTTAGAAAGTGTTGGGCTTAATGCTGATGTTGGAGTTATAAATGCACAACTGCAAGCAGTAGTACCTAACTTAGCAAGAGGTACTTATGGAGAAGTTGGCGTGCTTACAGATAATGACATAGCTAACTACAGAAAGACACTTCCGAGACTAGACAGACCACAAGACCAAAATGATGCGGTTATGGCTCTTACTTTGAAAACAGTGTTAAATTCTATTGAGAATACACTTTCAACAGCAGCTAATTCCAATATCAATGTTTCTGGTTGGACACAAGATTATCTAAAAATAAAGAATCAAATAAATGCCATTGAAGATAGAATAGGCGTTAGTAAAGAAGCAGTAAACAACCTTATCGCACAAGATAATACCTTACTTGAACCAATTAAGGAAATGTATAATCAAGGATTAAATGATGGTGAAATATTAGAAGCCCTAAATGCAAGATAATATGGACAAACAACAAATAGCAAGAGATATACTAAATAAATATAAAATAGGTGGTTATGTCCCAGCAGATAGACAGCCAGTAGATTTGCAATCTCGTTTTGCTGAACTAGACGCTGTCGCAAGTGGAGATACAGAGGAACAAAGAAAAAAAGATAGAACTACTTTTGAAAAAATCTCTGGATTTACAGGTGGTGAAAAAATCGGGCAAGGGCTTGGACAAGCAGTGGCGAATATCGGTATATCTAAAGATATAGAAAAAGTCCAAGCTCAACAAATGGATATACAAGGTAATATTCTAAGTAAAATAAAAGAAAAGAAAGCACTTGGAGAAGATACTTCACGGCTTGAAAATGCCTTAAAACTTATAACTGAAGATATAAGCGAAGTTGGTCAAGGTGCAGAAAAGTTACTAAACCAAAAAGAACTAACTACGAAACAAGTTTTAGGTGACGCTCTACAACTCGGAACAACTGTTCTGGGGGCTGGACAACTACCAGGAATGGCTAAATCTGCGGTTGCAAAGACTGGCATTGTTGCAGGAGCTAAACAAGGTGCAATACAAGGGGCTAAAGCTGGGGCTGTGTACGGGACTTCTACTGGTGTTTCTGAGGGTTTAAAAGCTGACGAAGACTTGGGTGGAATAGTAAAGTCAGGAATCACTGGTGGAGTTGGTGGTGCAGTTACTGGAGGACTTGTAGGAGGTTTGGTTGGAGGAGTGTCAGGTGGAATCAAGCAAGCTAAATTAAATAAACAAGAAAAATACCTAGATGCAATTACTCCAGATACTAAAGATTTAACTCCGACTGAATATGAAGAACTATTGAACAAGGGTAAAATAACACCTAAAACATCTACACAACCAGCAAGATATGTTCTATCAGAAGGGGAAAAAAACGTAGCAAAAAAATATAATAAAATCTTTACCAACGACCCTGTGAAAAACACAGAAAGAATTATTGACGAAATATCTAAGAAAGATAAGGAGGTAGGAGTTTTCTTGAGAAAGAATAATGGCATATTCAATAGTGGAGAATTGAAAAATAATTTGGCTAAAAAATTAGAAGGGATAGATGACTTGTTAGTATCTGATGAAAAATTAAGCAAAGCGAAGACTTCTATCGTAGACAATTTCGTAAAAGGTTTGAAAAAGAATGATATGGAGTCTTTGTGGAAAGCTAGAAAGGAGTTTGATAGGCAGATAGAAAAAGCATTTACTGGTTCACCAACGCTTCAAAACACTATCAAGAAAGAATTTAGAAATGCAGTACAAGATTTCATATCCGAAAGAACACCAGATGGAGTTTATAAAACTGCTATGAAAGAAATGTCTGAATTATTTAATTTAAAAGACATTGTAAATACAAAAGCTGTAAAAGAAAAGGGCATGAATGCAATTCAGTTGTGGGTAAAAAGACATCCTACTAGAGCCAAAATCATTGGAGGTGTTGCGGGGACAGGTATATTAACAGGGGTAGGGTCTAGTTTAATTAAGTGATTTTATATATAAATCAGTTAAAAACCAACCACATAATCCACCAATAATCGCAAGAATTATCATATACTACAATATACCAAATAACTACAAAAATAACAATGGACAAACTTGCAGAAATAAAAAAGAAGATTGAGGAAATTCAAGCAAAATCT
>ERZ724522.992-NODE-992-length-16303-cov-8.814316_pt1 | contig 16303 bp, 46 predicted proteins | sample MGYA00376055_ERZ724522 | MGnify/ENA primary metagenome ERZ724522 (study PRJEB28724, sample SAMN07190884) | wastewater metagenome | isolation source: effluent of sewage treatment plant in Hong Hong | place: Hong Kong | collected 2016-03-17 ... | reverse complement strand
TCATTCGCTTTCTCTAGATCCTTCTCAAGATTCAAAGCCTTATCCAAAGTATCATTCAGATGCTTCATCGCGTCTTTCAAAAGAGTTTCTAATAATTGTTCTTTACTCATATCAATCCAATAGTAAAAGTAGAAACAAAATCATCCAGAACACTAAGAAACCTTAACTCTAGGACGAATTTCATCCACAAAAACAACTCCTAAACTAGCAGCTGTCTTTTTGGCCAGCATTTTCAATCCTGCCATCGTCTTTGAATTCCCATTAGAAACAGTTTCATTCTTCGAATTCACGATAGTCATTGTCATTGTTGATGGATCAAGACTGACTGTAATCATATCATGAACCGCCAGCATTGGACTGCTAACTAAAACTCCTTGGGCATTTGCCTTATATCTGATTCTTGTCATTTTTTCTTTCCTTTTCGTTTAGATTTTTTATTTAGCAATGACGTCAATTTCGGAATTATATCTCTTTCCAACAGTCTAAAGATTATTATGGTGGTTACAACTTCAACAAATGTCATTTATCTTCCTTCCAAAAAGGCCGCAACTACAATAATACCTATAATAATAAATATTAAATTAAATGCAGCTTCCATATTTAGGGCCTATCGGCCTTCTTAAGGCATTTGCAACTCAAGGTCTCGTCATTAAACTCTTGAACGCCACCTCGACTACAGGCCAATCGGCATTCTTTAAACGAGGGACTGACACAACTACTAATTGTTGCTGCCAGCATTAGAATAAATATAATACGTTTCATATATTTCCTTCTGTTAAATATTTATTTCTTATTTCTAATTCTTTCAATCCATTCTTCAAATAACTTAACTGGCATTTTATGCTTTGCTCTATTGCAAATTCCACAAGCAGTTCTACAATTTTTTTCGGTATATCCCAAAGTATTATTAATTCTATCAATTCCATTATATTTCACTGTTTTTTTACCATTATAAGTAAATTCATTAAATTTATCTACTCCACAGTAATAACATTCTTTTTTTATTAAATCAACAAAAATATTAAAATCAATTAAAAATTCTAAGCCTCTTTTTTTAGCATTTTTCTCATATGTATTAAAGATTTGTAAGTAACAGGCTTTTTCAACATTATCAACTTGATTTCCCCGTTTCTTATGTAAGAGATAAGTTCTTTTACATCCACAGCTTTTGGTTTTTTTTGTAATAAAATTGTCAATATTAACTCTTGAAATATTGCCGCAATCACAAGAACATTCAAAATAATAATTATATTTATCTTTTGTTATTTTTATGACTGTTAAATAACCTATTTTTTTACCTATCCAGTCTATATATTTAGTTTTACAAAGATAATCTCCGCAAGATTGAACATGATCTCCTTTTAATCCAGTGGCAGTCGCGGTTTTGGTTTTTCCACAATCGCACCTACAAAGATAATAAATTGAACCGTCTTTGCTCCTATGATTAGTTTCTTGTAAAACTGTTAACTTATTGAATTTTTTACCTATTATATTAATTTTCATATTTTATCCCTATTAATTTCCTTATTAATAGTTGTTAATTCTTTAGAAACTCTCTTAATATATGGGAATACATTTGGATGTTTTACTTTTTTAGCATTTTTATATCCATAATTATAGCATATTAACCATGTTATTCCTTTTTGATGAAAACAATTTTCTTTAACTTCTTTCAGATATCGAATAGCCAATCGAATATTAAGTTTAGGATTTTTTAATTGTTTTTTAGTGTAATTAGGGAAACTTAGGGGATTAAGTTGGAATAGACCCAGTTCTGATTTTGGGCCAACAGCATTGGGATTGAAGTTGCTTTCAATTTTACAGACCGCCAAAGCTACCGATGGGTCGAATCCTTGTCCCAAAGATTGAGCGATAATATATTGAATGATCATTGCTTTAGTCAGCATTCAATCACCCATATCTCTTTTTCAATTCTTTTACATATTGTATTGCATAGTATTTTTTAGAAAACCATGGACCTATTGGCCTATTCTTTTTATTATAAACTTGATAATAAATTTTTTCATAAGCATCAATAAAAATACTTTCATATTGATTATGATAAACTAATCTTTCCTCCCAATGGGCTAGAAATACCTGTTTGTTTTTCTTAATTTTATAGTTATTTTTAGCCATGAAAAATGTCACCTCTCATCATAAATCAAATCACTTTCATCAAGTTCCAACAGCGCATCACGAATCTGTTGATCTAATTTAGGGTTCAATTTCTTTACTTTCTTAAGATCAAATGGAGCATTACCTTCTGGGTAAATCACATAGCTGTGAATTGTTAAATTCGGTTCATCACCTGGCACCCAATTTCCAAAAACTCGATCAAAGAAAGATCTTGAACCTCGTGTGAATGTGAAAAAAACATCCACTTCACATCTGGTAAAAAAGATATCCTTTTCGTCAAGCACTAGATCAAACTCAAGCGTAAATTCATTCATATGATTTCAATATATCCTGTTTTTATTATTTCGTCAACATATTATTTAAATTATTTTATTGCCAAAATGCATATAAGCTGTTATAGTATCTCCATGGAAGCTTTACTAATAAACTTTCTTTGCGCCAGCGTATTGAATCTGAATAATTTTAAGAGTCAAAATGCTTGCAATCAAGCGGCCATTGCGACTTCAATACATTATGGATTACGTGATAATTTCAATAAGATAGATAAGAATCTTGAACAAGAAACCAAGTATTATGAGAATAAAATCACTAAAGATATCAATAAGGGGGTCGTTTTAATGGTCGGGACTGCGTATAGTGTTTATAATAATAAGGGTTTAAATGTGAGCACCAAGTTTAAACCTATTTCAGATAGCGTTTCAATTAGTATTAACGGTAGTTCTCAAATGATTACTTTCTCTTGGTCTCTTTAAAAGGCGTCATCTTCAATGTAATAGTCCTGAAGATCGTCGTCGTTATCTTTTGATTCATCGGCAATAAGTTCATTGATATAATTATCAACTTGATCTCTTGAGAGTCTGGCAATTGGGATGTTATTTGCATCTAAAAGTTCTAATGAGCCGTCAATTTCCCATTGATGACTTTGAGCATGGGGAAAATGTTCAAAGATCACTTCTAAAAGATATTCATCGGTATCTAAAAGATTCATTTATTATTCCTTTCTAAATTTCTTCCGGGTGGAATTGTTTTTATACCCGATTCAGTGAAAAATTTATCTAGACGTTGCAATGCTTTTTCATCCGGGCAATCAATCTTTGGAACATAGGCATCGGCTGCCAGCCATCCGGCAACAAACATCTCCATTGAGTCCAATGTTCCATAGCGATTGGCTAGAAATTTCATTGCTTCTTCTTCAGCCAGTTCTTTCCTTGTCATTTAAAACTCCTAATTATAAATTCGTATTTACCAATTTTAAATATATATCCTTTTCTAATTTCTATCAAGAAAAAAAGATCTGACTTCTTATTAATTGCCTGCCATCTATTAGATTTAGTATCTCGAAGTCTTATATAATCACCATAATCTTCGCAGTACCAAATAGATTCATTATATGGGGCAATTTGTGATGTCACAACTTCTTTAAATCTCAATCATTTACCCTTTACTTTCGTTCCATTGCCTGAGCGTTTCGTTCGAGTAGGTTTGTGCTGTGCCATTTTAATACTCCTTTCAAGTTCATCAATTCTTTGAACTATTTTAATACTAATAAATCCTATTAAAAATATTGTTAACAAATAATAAATCAATCCAGCTTCGGCACTCATCGTGTTCTTTCCTCTAATATCTTAATCTCACGTTCAATTCGTTCCTGTTGCTTCTTATCTCCTTTTGGATTTACTTTAGCTTTAAGATTGTTAAGGGCCACGAGTCGTTTCGCTTTCATTCTTGTCGGAAAATTAGTTGGTTTCATCTTATTTCCTTTCTATTTAAGAGCAGAGGCCGGATACGCGGACACCGGATAAACGGTTAAACCCCACATAGAGCCGGCTTGCCCAATCATTTTCGCTCAATCTTGGCACTTTTTAAATGCATATCATTAATCATTATATTGGCTGTTTCAAACTTAATAACTAAAAAACGCAGGGGACCTTCCATTGAATCCCGTTCTAAAACTTTCATAACTTTTCCATTACCGAATTCATGATGGCTCACTTTAGAACCTTTCTTCATCTTTTTATCTTTCTTTGGTGTTAATAACTTCTTAAGTTTCTTTAGCATCTTCTAACTCCCATTCATTAATATTTGATTTGGTAATTGGTGGGGACATTCCCAATTCTTCGATTTCAGTTAAAAGCATATCTGCTGCCTGATCATAAGGTAGATTACATAGTTCCCCACCCATATCAAAATCTTGAATAAAATCAGCTATTATATTTAACATTTCACTTCGTTTCATTTCATCACCTCAAGATAATAATATCATATTATTTGGGAATAACAACACAATTATTTTGCACTTCAAAAGAACATGAACTACCAATTGCATTTGACTGATAAACTCCTGGAATCACTTCGACTAGAAACCCGTTATTTGCGCTGTAAACCGCGTAGAGTTTTGAATTGATGCACAGACCTACTTCTGGGAATACCGATGGGTAATTTGCCACCGAATTGGGGCAGAATTTTACAACAGTGATTTGCGTGGCATCAAGTCCTGGGTCCCCTTTGGGTCCTGAAGGCCCTCTTGGGCCTGGAATAATACCGGGTCCTGGAAAACATGACACCAATATTAATAATGTTGACAAAATAATATATCTCATTAGTGTCCTCTTTTTACGTTATGGCTTTCAAAAATCTTGTCGAATAATTCCATTGCGGTGTCTAAATCCCATGCGTGATTTACAGATTCGCCGTCTTTGGTTGTTGATTTAATCACATAAAGAAGTCCGTCTTGCAACGATAAACTAATTGACATTCCGTTCTTATTGATTTCTTTAATCTTTTGAACTTTGCTCATTTCTTTACTCCAGTCACATAGTCTTCAGCAAAAAAGAACATTCCTTTATCTTTGACCATTATTAATTTATCGTCGCTCCAAAAACTTTCTTTATCAAAAATTAAACCAAATCTAAATTTTCCTTTATAAAATTCTATTTCCGCAATGGTCGCTTTTGATCCTTTTGTTAAAAAATGTTTGGCCCATACCCAGCTTGGAGCTGTATCTTTATTAATTTCTGGGGTTTTGACGAGTTTAACTTTATCACCTTTTTTAAAAGGACATCTATCAAATAAACCATTAACACAGTCTAAAATTCTTTCAAATTCCCAATCGTTGGACACTAGAAGTTTTCCGAGTTCTTTATTAGTTTTTCGAGATTTTTCAATATATTCCGTTAAATCTTTTTGATTCATTTTTTCACTTCCTTTGCGTCATCTAACATTTCTAAAACGCATTGTAAAGTTTCATGAAATTCTTTATTTAAATCGGTTGTATCAAAATGTTCTGAATCTATATCACTTAAAACTAGATCTTTAGTTGTTTCAAAAACATATTTAGTTATCTTTCTTAATTCTTTTTTTGTCATTTCACCACCTCATTTATATAAATTATATTAATCTTTTCAAACCGCCATACTTTATAAAGTGTACCATCTTTTCTATATTCGTATACTACTAATTTATTATCTTCTTCCATGGGCTTTTTTGGCACCTCTTTGCTAAATTTTTTATATCCATGCTTTTTATGATAGCATGAATGCTGTTTTGGAGTCATTTAGTACTCCTTTGCCTCTTTTTTAGTAATAAAGAAGTGTATACCGTTTGTACACTCGACTCTTATGTCGTCGTTATATTTGTCAGGTTTAATGGTTTGTCCGACTTTATAGATAAAACCTTTGTCGTGTTTCGATACGGCTTTTTTATACTTCGTTTTGCCGTCTAATGAAGTAATGTTAATTACTTTAGCGTATTCGGCTCTACATTTTCGCCCTATTAAACTAGACATTCTTTTTGCTTTTTCTGGTATTTCCAATGTAATTATTACCTCATCCTTCTCCCCTATATTGGCTTTTTTAAAACCATAAAATACACCTATTTCGGGCACTATAGAGAAATTAGGCAAATCCGCCCCGCTAAGGTCCGCCCATCGAAGGTCCGCCCTGCGAAGGTCCGCCCTGCGAAGGTCCGCCCATCGAAGGTTCGCCTCGCTAAGGTCCGCCTCGCTAAGGTTCGCAAAGCAAAGGTTCGCCCCGCTAAGGACCGCCCCGCTAAGGTCCGCCCATCGAAGGTCCGCCCATCGAAGGTCCGCCTCGCGAAGGTTCGCCAAGCTAAGGTCCGCCCTCTTTCCTGTACTTGGGTTTGTAAGCCATTGTACATGTAGTTTAAGTATTTCGTCTAATTCTTGTTTAGTCATGATACTACCTCCAATTTAGGGTAAGCGCGTTTCATATCAACTCCTTAGTTAAAGGATAGGACTAATTGGACTAATATGGAACCTAGTGCCAATGTCCATACCGTTATACTTAGAATAGCAAACCGATCAATATTAGTCAATGGTGATCTTTGATTACTCATTTTACACAACCTTTCTGATATGGCCGTTCAAAGCAGGATACTTGGCCATTGCATTGAGTTCTAAGGGCTTCGCAATCTTTTTCATCTGTAAAATATCTCACAATTTCACCTCTTTTAAAGATTCTACAATCTTTTTTGCTTGGGCCTCTGTCAAATCCCGCATAATGATTACTTGGGTTTCTTGATCAATTATACCGCATTCGCCGTCATTCCATTCAATTATTTTGAACCTTCTCATATTAATACCCTTAATATTTCGTTCATTCGGTTCATTAATAATATTATATATAAAAATACGTTATCTTTCAAGGAATAATTCGTCCATATATCGATTATAAGTTAAATTATTGAAATAACCCCAAATAACATATGTATTCATTATGCTTGTGGGCCATCCGAATGCGTCATAAGTGTCTTTGTGGTCTCTTAATAGGACGCAGTGACCCAATTCATGAAACAACACAGCCCTTTGTTGATAAGCATCCATATAGGGCCAAGTTAATCTATTGACAAAGATCGTCGGAGTCATAAAGGGTCCCATAACGCATTGACCCTCAACAGTGTCACCATTATTGTCTTTCAATTCTGCTCGTTTTATGATAAGAGTATTGATCTTAATTTCAATTCCTAGCCTTTTTTGTCCTTCGGCCTGAAATTCTTTGACCAAAGGTTCAAACTGACCTAGATCTAATTTTGGTCCACAACTTGAAAGAAAAATTGCCATAATAATTATAGCTTTTTTCATTTCATTACCTTCGCTTTCAAAGCAATAAAGAACTTCTCGGCAAGAATTCGATCAGTAAAGTAGTAAAGTCCTGATCGATAACTAATAACATATTGACGACCTGTTTTAAAAAATTCAACCATAATATCCTCAATTCAGTTTCGAAATTGCTTTCAAACATTTATTAAGTTTAGTTTTAAGATCTCTTTTGGTTTTGAACTTAATAGTTTTTTCGAATTCGGGCTTATTATTCCACCTATAATATGGCGCGTCGTTATCCCATCCAGCATAAACTCTTAAAGTATTATTACCTTCGTACATTACTCTTACGCGGAAAGCTTGGCCAGAATATTCATCCGATTCAAGTTCATAAACTAATTCGGACAATTCATCATCTGACATATTAGGATTTTCTTTTTGAACTTCATCAAAAGTGTCATTCCATTGTTTTTCTACTTTTTCTTCAATTGACGTGCCCATGTGATAACCGGACCCAATTAGACTTGCAGTTGTGGTAATTACTAAAAGGTCCATTCCGCCTCTATTATGTTCAAAGGCACTAAACCCATCTCTAGATTTAAATTCAAAGTCTTCGATTGTTGAATAGTCGGGGTCAAATCCAATATTGATATCCTCTAAAAATCCTTTGATAACAGGCAAAAGACCTTTAGTTTCAACGTTATCTTTTTCTTTTGAAGTATTCATTTCAAAACCTCACTTTCAAATTTATTGTGGAATTCAATGTTGAAATCATTTCGGCGTCGAGGGTTTGATTGTTTAGTTTGGAATTCAAAAAACTTTCGATATTCGGTCTTAAGGGCATCTTCTTTCCAAGATGAAGAGTTAAGACTTTCGTGGGTATCAACGATCAAATCGGCTTTATAATTCAAAAGATTCCAGACCTTTGATTGATGTTTTCGTGTTGAAATTGAATAAGTGTGATCATTGAAAACAACTAAACCGTTGACTTTAGTGACAAATTTCCACCAACCGTAACTGAAAGCTTCTTTGGTTTCAGGATTAAACGTTACATTACTTGCTTTGTAAACTTTCAGTCTTTTGTAGTATTTCATTTTTTACCCCTTTTGTTAAAAATGATGGCCGCTCTTTTAATGAGGTTATAGGCCGTTGAAAATAACTGTTTAACTAGACTAGTTTAGGGCTCTTGCCTTGAACGTCTAGTACCTATTCGTGGGGCGTTTAACTGTGCATTCCTCTATCACAGCACCATCTTAACTATATTACATTGCATTCTTTGTGCCGATTCATTCGGCAATCTATTAGATCTTATGGGCTATTAGTGTTTAACAAGTTGACAGATGTTTAATCTTTCTTCGCTTTCAGCAATTTTCAATGAAATCTCTAGTTTATATATAATATCACTTAATTCGTTGTCTAAATTGTTTAAAACATCGTCATCAATATAGACGTAATTGTCAAAAATATCTTGAATTTCTTTGATTCGGTTCTCTAATCGATTCAATTCACCAATTGTTAATCTCATTTATTTTTCTCCACAATTGACGCGACGACAAGACGAAAAGTGATCACGGCAATTATCAAAATCACAATTCCTTGCAATCCCCAAGTGTTATAAATCCAAAAGGTCAATAAAACGTCAAGCATTACTTTACCCCAAAATAAAGATTTTGTGTCAAGTCAAGAGTCCAATTTTCTTCTTTTGATGCTTCAAGAGCTGTCAAAGGTACAATTGAACCAATCTTTTGAACCTTGCCGGTATCAATGAAATGAAGTGATGCGCTTCGCGACTCATCATCTTGAACTACTAGAATTGACTCTTGTTTGAACCAATCGGCAGTTACTTTGAGCTTTCCAATGATGTCTTCGGATGCATCAACGATGAACGATTTTTCACATGTCCCTTTATAAGACCCTAAGGCGCGGGAAAACTTAAGACCCATCGAAGTCAAGTGAGCGCCTAATTTCACTGATCTTTCGGAATTTTCAGCATCCGATAAGCCCTTTAACTCGGCACTGATAAGAACTACACGTTTTTTGATATTCATTTTGAACCGCCTTTCAACTTATATTAATGCATCTATTATGCCAATTCTATTCATTTATGAAGTATTTGGGAAACCAGTTTTGTACTTGTCTTTTACAGCTGACAAAAAGTTCGTCAGGATTTTTACCAATATATTGGGCAAAAAGCCTTAATTCATTCGGCGCATCTAATAAATAAAGACAATAGGCGCAATCCTCTTCAAAAAATACATATTGGCCCATCGCGATGCCACCTAATTGCATGATTTTTTCGGGGTTTAATGCTTGTTTTTGCAATCGACGCAACGAAACACGAAAACCACCATGGCCCGGTGTTCCAACAAACGAAAAACCTGTTGCATATTTAGTCACTTGATCAATTTTTCCCCATGGACTCATTTTGTCACCTCTTTTTAATATTTAATAGGTTTATCAAGCTCTAATAATTTCAATTCATTTTGTTTTAATTTTCTACATTTTTCATATTGACTTCGAAAATATCCATGTTTTTCACAATAGATGAAACCTCTAGAGTCAATATGTGAAATCGGGTTTTTGCAATCTTTAATCCCATCACATTTTAAAGTTTTCATCGAAAAACCTCAACCATCACGCCGACAAAAGCAGCAACTAATATAACAATATTAAAACCAACCAAAATCAAAGCAAAATTACCCATATTATATCCTCACCTGTTGAATAACCATGCAAATTAATACTGCAAATAATACGCCAATTAGAAAATTAACTTCTTTATTCATGTTTATACCCTTTCCTTAAGAGCTTCGGCCAATTCATCGACCAAAGAAATGATTAGCATTGCTCGATCGGATGAATGAAGCTTATACGTGTTAACAAAATTGCCGCAATGTTCGGCAATGACGTCAATTAATAGGCTTGAACCTTGTCTAGATAAGATATCGTTCAAGGTTTTGACATCTGCTTTGACTTTATCAATATCACCATAAGTTTTCATTTTACACCATGCCTTCTTAAATATTCTTTTGCAGCTTCTGTGCCAAATGCTCTTTTGATCAACTTCGATGCTTCAATTATTGCTCTTCTATTCATTTTGAAAACTCCTTCGCGGCTGCCACCGCGTTTTTTGCCTCTTTTTTCAGTCTTTTTTGTTCTTTCTTTAGAAAGTTGATAATAATTGGAATAGACTCGGAAGTCAAATCTAGATAATTTGTGTCATCTAAGCTACTTGAAAACTTGACAGCTTTGAAGTATTTATCATTGCTTAATCTACTGAGTTGATCTTTATAATATTCTTTGTAACTCATATTACCCCTATTCGGCAATTGCAATAATTAATAATATTACCATGAACCAAAACATCATGCCACCAACTTTAAAACAGGTTTTTTGTCACCTTTGACCGTTTTGTCGATATCCTCATTAATAATAACAATTAGTGAAAATCTATTTACCCTTTTCACTTCCTGAATGAATTCGCTATTTACTTGAAAAGGTTTCAGATTACCGCCAAATTTTGATACCCTGTTTTCTTGATCTTTAATATATGCTATAAAACTTGTTTTCATTTGCATCACCTCTTAACTAATATCATTGCAATCACGATGCCACCGATAAAACAAAATAATGCCACCGACTGACTAAAATCTAATCAATTATATTGCATTTGGCATAATAATAGCTTATCTATATAGATTTATTAAGAATTCCAGAATGAATAAAGATTATACAGATGTAAAGACAATTAGGTTTATTTGACTTATACACCGATCAGCTCTAAAACGCCCCGGCTTAGCGCCGGTGCTTTAAACGCTAAAATATAGCTTAGCCTATCACATATTTGGTCAGATGTCAATAAGTTCAACAAATAATGTTTTAACGTCCTATTTGCCCCATGGTGAGGTTTTGCCGCATAACTCGTCAAATCATACTGACCAACACCGGAAAACGCATCGTGATCAATTGTCGGCACAAAGAAAAAGACCCTTTGAGGTTATCGCCGGGTCTTGAGGAAGGGGGTTTAAGGGGTTTAGGTTGTCTAGGGAAAAAAGTCAGTTCACCTCACAAATTAGGGTTATAGTCGTCGTTTGGGTTTTCGTCCCATAAATTCAATTCAGTGATCAAATTGTCACATTCGTCAATTTGTTCGTCAGTGGCTTTGCCTTCAACGATTAAAAGCGACAAGTACTTATAACGTCTAATGGCCTGATCTTTACTAATATCCATTGTCCACCTCATGTTTCTATAATTGGCGCATACCTTCATGATACTAATTTTAATGCAGGTTTTGTGCCATTAGATACAGTCTTATCTATATCACCATTAATAATAAGAATAAGTTTAAAGTTATAAGCATCTAAGGTATCTTGAATAGTCTCATGATTAAGATGTTCTTCACTAGTGGGAGAGTCAAATTTATTGCCCTTTGAATCTACTGCTATTAAGAAGGTTTTCATGTTCATTCTCAGGTTATGGGTTATTGTCTGAAGTTATACTGTATTAGCTATACAATTCCCATGCCATCCCTCATCGGCATTAATAAACCTAAAACCGTCTAAGATATTGACATCTCAAATCAATTATAAGAATTTACTATAATATTTATCAGTGATTTAGAGGAGATATCCAGACTGTAAAGCAATTATACAGTGTTTAAAGAATATTCAATGACCAAAGAACATAAGGTTTATTTGACTTATACACTTATCGCCGTCCCAATGCTCGGCTTGGTGCCTCGCTGTGAAAGCAATAGCTCAAGCTTATCACATAATCTGTCTAAAGTCAATACATATGTAAAAAATATACGCAAATTGGGTTGCGAACCCTTGAAATGCATTATTTTGCATTTATACGCCAATCCTACCGGGATAAACCGCATTTAAGCTTTTGTACTCTTTGAGATAATAACGAATATATCGGTATATGGTGCTATTTCGCGCTATACGCCCCATGGTTGCATTTCGGGGCAAAGAACATCAGATCATATAGACTGATACAAAAGAACTCAATGTAGAAATAATTAGGTCCCATTGATACAGATCTTTAATGCATATTGTATGCCAACAATGAAAACAAATACTTAATAAATACTTCTTTGTATAACTAATATATATATTATCTGCTATGTATCTGTATCTATTGGGCTATAGTATTATACAGATGTCTAGACTGTAGGCAGTGTATACGTACCGGTAGGTAGGGTAGTTAATGAACGGACGGTAGGGGGGGGGTAGGTGACTCTGAGAGGGGGAAGATGCTTTTGCATAGTCCACCCGATATTTTTTAAATATACGTTATAGAAACAACTATTACTATGGGATATTTGAGTTAATAATGTCAGATATAGAAACATGCACTAGGTATTATATTTGGTATAATAATAGCGACCATTATGGTGGTCCACAGATATTTATTACCCAGTATCCACCGGATATATATGTACTGCATTGGGTATTACTTGGAATATTCTGGGAGTAGTAGCACATTTATAGAAACACCCAATAATCTATGTTTCTATAGGGTAACAACTATACTATGTGGTTGATTTTATTAATACGATGATTTGAGTGCGCAATAATAATATGATATCAGTCAATTTAGTGCAGGAAATAATATCGTTACCAAAAGCCGGAATTTGGGCATTAATTAATGAAAAGGATCGTAGGATATTCCTTTCATTTTCAAACTCAATGGCGGGCAGTTTAACGCGCAATTTGGGGGCATTAAAAGATGGGTCCCATCGTTGTAAAATGATGATTCATGATGTATCAAAATTATCGTTCAAAATGATCGAAGAATTTTCAAAAAGTAATGTGGAAAATAGGCTTAGACTTAGTTACTGGATGGATCATTTTAGGGGGCAGGGTTTTGAGGTTTATAATGGTCATGTTTCTATAAAAATGCGTGTGCAAAAAGATCTCATTATCAACCCCAATGGTGTAGAAGTAAAACTGGTTAATCAACGATATAAAAAGATCGTAGTTGGGTTCTTTAAAAATATTGATGAAGCTGATAGATTTATAGAAACTAATTATAGAAACGGTGTCTATAGCGTGGTCTTTGATGACAGCCCAATGACTAAGAGATTTTTGGAAAGATCAGTAAATGAAGACAACTTTTTGGATTAATAAAGATGAGTACTACGGTACTTTAATATTATATATTATCTACGCATCAAACTTTGACCGATGGTATATTAGAGCATTTACAACCGATAATGGAGTTACATTTGATCACCCGATTGAAGACTATAATCATGGGTTACAGATACTGGGTCTTTTCTACCCAGGCGCTCAGAAACTTATGGAAATCTATATTTAAAAGACGCACCAAGATGGAACTCTGGAAGATCAAGGGTTCTCAAAGCTACATGATAGTAAGGAATGTAGATAAGGACTATGAGCATTATGAGTATTATCCTTTTATGTTTAATGGTCAACAGTTCATGTTTAGCGAGCCCTTTTATATTAAAACTATAACAGTACCGGAGTTTGGATTTGTTCCCTATACTCTGTTGCCTAAAGAACATGTGAAACTTATGGTATTCTATGAATGATACAATGTTCGTTATTATTGAGATAGTTTATGGTCTAATAATATTATTAATGCTGGGTGGGGCCTTTGTATTCTTCACAAAGTCTGCCAAAGAAAAGAGGGCTAAATATTATAAACAATGGAAAAGAAGACATCTTAAAGTCGTAAGGAGTAGTGGTGAAGACAGTAGGAAATGAAGTCAATGTATTCTGTGATGTCGATGACACGTTGGTACACTGGCATAATGATTATTCTAAACCTGGGGATGATAAAATTAAAATCATTGATCCTTACGACAAAAGTGTTAATTATCTTAAACCTCATAAGAAACATATTAGACTATTAAAAAAGATGAAAGGTCGAGGTAACTTTATTATTGTTTGGTCAGCTGGAGGGTTTAAATGGGCAGAAGCTGTTGTAAAGGCATTGAAACTTGAAGATGTTGTTGATCTCGTGATGACAAAGCCAGCTAAATATGTCGATGATCTTGATGCGTCGGTTTGGATTGGAAGCCGTATTTATCTAAAGGATGATGAATGAGTCCATTTTTAATAATCATTGCGACTATAATGTTTCTTCATCTGGCAACTCGTGCTATAGCTAGAAAAGGTTCTGTGATGAAACAACCATGTGAACTTCATAAATGGGAATATGTTGAAGATGGGATGAAGTGTTCTGTTTGTGGAAGAAAGCCGGGAGCGGTATGATTCTTTTAAGTGCCCTTCTTATTCTAAATTGTCAGACACCCGAAGTTATTAATGAAACTAAAGAATGGAATCAAATAGATGGAACTAGCTTACAGACAGCAATAAACCGCTGTCCCGAGCTATATAACGATGCCCCATGCTTAAAGAAGTTTATTAAGAAATCAGAAAACAATTATTGGGCAATTTGTGGTGCCCGGAGGAAGTAAAGTGGAGATTAACGAGACAGAATGCCGAGTCTGTAAACAGAAGAAAATGAGGATCTTGGCAGGAAAATTTAACCAAAAGGATAAGAGGTATACAAATGAACATGGTAAACTATGGAATGGTAGAAAATGCCCGGATTGTGTTGTTGCAATTTCAAGAGAAAACATTAAAAAACGTAGAGAACTTCAAAAACCTAGTTGATCATCCCTGCGTTCATTGCGGTTCTATTCTCCATGAAGAAAAGGATTGTAAGTCTAAATGATTAAGTTGTATGAGAAATTTAGATATAAGATCATGATAGCCGTTTATATTATTTTAGCCGCAATTCTAATACCAGATCTAATACCCGATGTCTATATTAACCCCGAATTCCAAAAACATTACGATGACTATATGGGGATGGTTGAAAAGAATTGTAAAGAAGATCAATATAATAAACCAAGAAGGTTATTTATTGATTTTGATGATCTGGACGATTCGGCTATTGGTTATTGTGAGATTCGAATTTTTAGTTATTATATTAAAATTGATAGAAGATATTGGTTAGAAAGTAATGAGAATGAACATGAAAAACTTCTATTTCATGAATTAGCTCATTGCATTATTGATAAAGATCATGTAAGTGATGTCAGTAACTATATGTTTTTTATGACACAACCTCTTGATGAAGTTGATGTAAGAAGACAAGTTATTGAAGATATCAAAGATCATTGCGAAGTAAGATGATACTTATTATATTTTATGACGAAGTTCAAGGATTTGCCATTGAAAAATTTCATTCAATGGAAGAAGTGTTAAGTTTTTTATTTGAAAAATATTGGCAGTTTAATAACTTTGAATATCATTACGAAATAATGACAGTTACTAGGGATTAAAAATACGACTTGGACGATCTGGTCTAGTCGCTATATCAAGATGGCTCCAACCTGGGGTCGAATCAGGGCTTTCCAAAAATAACCCATACTTTCTAAGTAGTTCTGGGTGTGATCTAAAAAGATTATCCAATCTACCATCAGCATCTTTAATATCAACCGCTTTACCAATAGTATGATTGCTATGTTGAGCGGCATTGGGAACATTAGCATTTAGACTATTAGGCCGCCATCCAGATGAGACTTCAGCGTTATTAATACCTAATTCAATTAGAAATGGATTAACAGATTTAAGTAGTAAGATCGCATTATCTGAAATATATTGAGCAAATTCATTAGGATATAACTCTCTTCGACCCATAAAATACTGATCAAGAGTTATGATTTCTTTAGGCTTTTCTTCTATTTGTTGGGGTTTAGAGAAAAACTTTTTAAAGATTGAAATTAAGAAATTTAACATATGGACCATCCAATAACCGTAATAATTCGCTTAGAGACCTTAACACTATAGCCACATCCCTGACATTTAAGCCATCCTGGAAGTTCTGGGTGTGCTAATAGCCAACTGGTACATATGGGACAGATAGGACTTTGTTCACTCATAAACATATAATATCAGTTGTTATTTTAGAATTTCTCAATAATAGAAACATTATAAAATCGAGATATAACAACTATATACAAAGGAATTTGCGGTAACGCCAGTCGCCGTTCTTACGGTATTGAAACTTTGTGGCTCACACCAATATAATACCTTTATCACAATTAAAACTTAAACGGAGATAGAATGG
>ERZ724522.991-NODE-991-length-16321-cov-4.420079_pt1 | contig 16321 bp, 28 predicted proteins | sample MGYA00376055_ERZ724522 | MGnify/ENA primary metagenome ERZ724522 (study PRJEB28724, sample SAMN07190884) | wastewater metagenome | isolation source: effluent of sewage treatment plant in Hong Hong | place: Hong Kong | collected 2016-03-17 ... | reverse complement strand
TCTATATTCTTTCAATCCTATTAAATTCTTTTGAATCATTCCATCTTTAACCAATTTTTTTAAATATGAAATTTCATTAGAAAATCCTTCTGGAACATGGAATGAAGGCAGTAAATCTTTACCTATCTTTATTAGACCATCCTCTACTTTTTCTGCTATTTCCATTGTATTCAATAACAATTCTGGGGCCTGACCAAACATAGCTTTCATTTCTTCTATAGATTTGATATAAAAATCTCCAGAGTCGAATGAAAACCTATCAGGGTCTTTTATCGTACTACCAGTTTGCATAGACAAAAGGATATCATGATACTTCGCCTGCTCTTTTGTGGCATAATGAACGTCATTTGTTGCAATTGCTTTAACATTATGCTTTTTAGCCAAATTGTATAATTTTCTTGCAAGAGTTCTTTCCTTGTTTTCTTGATCTTTTTTAGAAAAATACTTATGAAGCATTATTTCAACATAATAATCTTCCTTAAATAAATCCTTGTATTTGCAAAATATATTTTCTGCCAATCCGTCTTCACTCTTTGCAAGAGCTACAGGAACTTCAGAGGCACAGCATCCCGTAGTACATATTAATCCTTTACTATGCTTTGTGAGCAAATCAAAATCAATTCTTGGCTTACTTCTATATTTACCCTCAATTTCAGCTATTGAAGATAGACGGAATAAATTCTCTAATCCTTCTGCATTTTTGGCCAATAGTAGCAAATGATTATCTTTAATTGAAGAATCTCTTACTCTAAAATCATTCGTAATATAAGATTCCATTCCCAAAATCGACTTTATTCCTTTTTCTTTACATGCCTTTTGAAACTTATACAAACCTGCACAACTTCCATGATCCGTTAATGCCATAGCCGGAAAACCCAATTCTGCCGAACGAGTTGCCAAAGCTTTAGGATCTGAAAGTCCATCCAGTAACGAATAACAGGAGTGATTATGCAAATGAACAAAATCATTAATTTTATGCTCTGGTTTTCCACATTTGTCGCACATTAAATTACCCCTTATTTTCTCTTAACCTCTTACTAATCAATAAATCAGCATATTCTTTTCTACAATATAGATTCGCATGAACAGAATTTAATATTTCTTTTGCTATAATATCCCAATCAAAAGAAGCAACATCATATGGCTTTTTGCAAAAAAATATTTTACCATCAAATGAAATTATATTAGGATAACACAAATTAATGGATAAAAACGTGTTTTGAATAGTTGGCTCAAATTGCTTATTTAAAATAAATAAATTCTTGTCAATACTTGTAGTGTCTTTCCCTTCACTGAAATAGTCAATTGCATTGATCTTTTTTAAAATATCGCATATAGCATATATTTTTGCTCTAACTTGCTCAGTGAATAGTCCCCTGTCTGATTCTATTTTTTTTATCAAATCAATATCAAGATTTTCTGTAAAGGCGTTATGAACCTTTAATAGTTCTATGTGTAATTTTGCAACATCCATTTTTAATCCTTTCATTATTCATAAAATCAACTGATTTATTGAACACGTTATCAGGATCAATATCAGTTGTATCTATTTTAATCAAAGGTATTTTTTTATCAACAATATAAGGGATAAATTCTTTTCTATAAATAGATGCAATATTGACAAGTTTTTCTTTTTCATTCGTCCAAGAACAATTTCCATGAGAAATATTTTTTATTCTTTCAGATCGAACACGCTCCCATAAAACATCATCTTTTGCATCCAATAAAATTATTCCACTTATCTTCTCGTCAGGATGAATAGTACACTCTAATGAACTAACAGGAACATCTCCTTCACAACATTGATAAACAAATGTAGAAGTCCACCATCTATCACATACAATTAAATCATCTTTTGCCTTATCATGAACAAGATTGAGATATTCCTCATATCTAGCCGCACTAAATAAAAGAAATTTAGTAAAAGAATCTAAGCAATTCCAATCTCCAACTCCACGAGCAATTGGACGTAATTCTAATGATAATTTAGTGCCATTTGGAGAAGAAAAACTTAAACACTCCAATTCATTTCCAATTCTTTTAATTAATTCTGTCTTGCCAGCGCCGTTTGGCCCTTCAATTATAAAAAACGACATATTTACTCCGATTAAAATTCTTTTCCATCTCTCCATGAGACGACACGTTTCGCTGGCTTGCGCCATTTAACTATTTTTTTTGTTGTATGTGCTGTATTTGCTATAACATTTGTAGTATTTTTTTGTTGATCATTAATTTCTTCTTTTTCCAAATCGCAAGATTTATCACCATCAGGAGATTTCTCTTGTGCTTTCTTTACAATGTCTAAACTATGCAGATCGTTATTGTCTTTATGCTCTTTTCTTTCTTTAATCTCTTTAATTTCTTTTGAATCTTTGTTTTTTTCAGAATGATTACTTGGTAATATTTTCAATATACTCATCTTATTTATATAAGATCCATCCGGCAATCTTACAAATTGATCCTCGTCTATACTCAACACCAAATAATAAAGATTTTGTTGATATGAATGACTATCTTGATATAGACCTTCATCCCAAGGAACATGCGCTTCATTTATAATTTCCGCCCAATTCTGGGTAAATTGATTAAAAACAACATCTTTATACAAAATTCTATAATATTTCATATTAATACCACAATCTCCATTTATGACAACGACAATAAACTTATATATTGTACCGGAACATGTTCAATTAGCCAAACACCGTTTTTGGAAACTAGAAATTTAAAACCATCTTCTACCATTTTTTTTGCATCTACTTTAATTATTACACTCTTTCCTCTTCTAGAAGCAACCTTTGTTGCAGTTGCAAAATCAACAGATAAATGAACATGAGTTCTGCTCATTTTAGATATACCATCTTTAAATATGCCGCTAAGAGCATTATTGACTGTTCCATGCCACAAAACGTCTGGAGGAATAGCCTCTTTTAAATCAGGAATTGCATGTACACTATGACCATTTACGGCACGTATTTGCCATCCATTTTCCGAAAATTCATATCTCTTTTTATCATCATTTTGGACAATTTCACTTATTATCTTTAAATCGACGACAATATTGTTATTCTTCTCAAAATCTTTGAATCCATGCGAATTTATTTTGAAAATTAAATCTGAAACGTCAACCCATCCCTTTTCATCAATTGAAATTCCAATCAAATCAGGTTCATGACGTAACACTTTCGCCATAATCTTACTTATATTTGTATTTATATTAGACATAATACATTCTTACAACAATGACTTCAACTCTTCAATAACAAAATCTTTATTTTTAAGTCCAGTCCATGATTTTACAACACTACCATTTTTATAAATGAACACAGCAGGTATTCCACGAACCCCCTTCGCTACAGCCCATTTTCGGTTAGCGTCTTCACTAACACTTAGCTTTAATATCTTAACAGACCCAACAGCCTCGGCTATCGCTGGCAATAACTTGCCAAATGCAACACAAGGCGCACAATCAGAAGACCAAACATCCAATAACACAATTCCATTGGCTAATTCAGAATCTATATTTGAAACATCAACATTAATTATATCCATATTTATTTCTCCTTTTTTCATTATACATGCTGCTAAACAAAAAGGCCAAGCAAATATTTGCTTGGCCTTTTTGTTTAATCTAAATTAGATTAGGTTGCGTCGGTTGCAATGAACAATTTTCCAGATGGAGAAACGGATATTCCTACAATTCCGTCATCATATGATGAGGAACCAGCCATATCAGCAACCACAAATACCTTGCCTTCGGTATCGAGTCTCAATACACGAGAACCAGATGAAGCATTTCTGTCAACAACATATATGTTTCCAGATGAATCAATCGAAATACCTCTCAATGATTTAAATTGCGAAGTATAAGATGTTGTTCCTTTAGCTTTACCGTCTGTTGAACCAGACATGTAATATACGAAGCCTCTTGGCGTGATTTTTTTAATTTTATCATTACCACTATCCAAAACCCAAACATTTCCAGAATTATCAACTTCAACACCTTCTGGTGAAGTAAACAAAGCCGCTGTCGTAACCAAACAATTTGATCCATCACCAGATGCAGTTCCTGCTAATTTAATGACTTTGCCACCATTAACAATCTTACGAATAGAATGATTACCCTTGTCTGCAACATAAATATTACCAGACTTATCAACTGCAACGTCCACCGGATTGCTAAATTTTGCCGATCCACCAGTTCCTGTTACAAAACCAGAAACTCCAGCGCCGTCACCAGCAACAACACCAACTTTTCCACCACGTATTACACGAATTTGATTATTGCCTGAATCCGCAACATAAACATCTCCATTTGGAGCAACTGCGATTCCAGTTGGAGCATTAAATCTTGCTGCCGCTGCTGTAACAGTTGTTGTTCCATTAATTCCGCTTGTCCCTGCCAATCCAGCAACAACCTTAACAGTTCCACCTTCTGAAATCCTCAAAATAACATGTTGCGCTTTATCTGCAACAAAAATGTTTCCAGAATAATCAACTGCAATACCACCAATCTCAGACGCATCAACAACACCAAGATAAGATGCTCCAGCAATAATTTTTGAAGCAATAGTTGTGTTTGTCTGATTGATAGCAAGTGCTGCTGTTGATTTCTGTTCACTTCCCAATAATCTAAATAATGCTGTAGCCATATTATCTCCTTTTTATAGTTTATTCTTAAAATTACTAATACTTATTCTAAACACGAATAAAAAATCCTGCAAACTTTGAGAAATAAATATTAAATCATTCAAAGTAGACAAAATAAAAAGAAACAATCATTTTACTTATATTGTAAATCATTCAAATATAAGCATTTATGTAATTTTAATTTGTATTTTTTAATTTTCGATAAATATTTTTATTTATCGAAAATTAAAAAAAATATTTAAATATCGACAAAAAAAGCCAGCAATATTGCTGGCTTTTTTAGAATCTTTTCTATTTTAATCAGAAGATTCTTCTACTGGCTCTTCAGATTCTTCTTCGATACCTGGAAGAAGTGCCAAATCAAATTTTACGTCTTCACGCAACAAATCTTTTAATTCAGCGCCTTCAGCATCCCATACAACACCCGCAACATCAACAAATATTTTAAATCCAACCAAATCTGGAGAATTTCTAGATTCATCTTCTCTTCCAATTTCTAACAAAGTTGACATCAATGCATATTGTCTTTGTTTGTCACTCCAACGTGCCCAATCTGCAAAATAAAACTCTACAATAAATCTCGTTGGAATACCTTCAATTCCAAAAATTGCTTTTTCTGCCCCCTTAACCGCTCTGAGTTTTATATGAATAGGTTTCTTAGCAACTGCCTTTTCAGACCTTTCCTGATTAGTAATACCCATTGCGGTAACTTTTTCTGGACGAACACACCATAAAACTTCTGGATACTTCTCGCACAAAGCTTTAATCATCTTGTCTGCATCATCTGCATGCTCATAAATTCTTTCAGTTCTTGCCATAATTTATCTCCAACTCGTTGTTAATATTAATAGACAACGATAGTATAGCAAACGAATTTATGAAAACAATATGAAAATTTATTTAGAAATTGGCTTACTAGTAATTGATCTTAAAAATATATTCACTATGCCTAAAACAAGTGGAATACTGGTTAACATTTCTTCTGAAAAATGAATATTAAAGCCATATTTAGCAGCAACCATGGAAATAATTGCCCCAACATTCACCCAAATTGTTTTTGACTTCCACCAATTCTTGGGATCTGCTTCAATTACAGACGCAACAGTTTCTAGATTATCTGCCAATGGTGCATTACTTACAACATTTTCTTTCGAATTATCACTCATTTTCTCTCCTATATTAGTTAATACCGTTTTATCCAGTACACTAATATTATTCAGAGTAAATAGTATTATCCCCTTGCTCTTCACAAAAAGAAATGAGCAATTCTTGCAACCTAAGCTTGTGTGCAATGCACAAATCTTTTAAGTCTCTCCATCTTAACGCATCAGAATCTACAATCTTCTTTTTCCATTTATTTGCCTTTGCAAAATTAACGATCTTACCATGCTTTACAAGTTGAAGCCCAAATTCCATTATTCTAATAGCATGATAAGCATTCTTTAATCCTTTTTTAATTTCACCCTGAGCCATTTTATATTTGGCCCTACCCCATGCTCCGCAAGAACTTTCCAGAATAGCCGCAGCAAGTTTTTTCCTATCAGAAATATCCAATTCAAACTTAATATCTTCTTTTATTTTAAATTCTTCTGAAGCCATCAGGCACTCAATTGCCATAATATTCTTATTGTACACCATTTCTTTAAAAGAATCATTTGTATACATGTGAATATTCAGCGCAACATTGCCAAACCCTTCGATATCCACAGAAGGAATTTTCCATTCTTGGTGAGCTAATAGATGCGTGCCAACCACGCAAATGTCAATATCAGATGTGTCAGTATTGCAGCCGTAAACCCTAGATCCAAAAATATAGACATTCCTAATCTTCAGTGGATTAATTTCGGTTACTTCAGATATTTTATTCAATAAAATTTGCTTATTCATAATACATACCTACTCCTATATATCTATATACGCTCATTTGTAAATTTACAACTTATTCTTATGACTTTATGAGAAAGGAAATGCAAACCAAACAAAAGAACAATTTCCACATGACATTCCTTAAAGACATAAAGGGCGTAATTCATGTTGGTGCAAACAAAGGCAATGAACGCCACATTTATAATCAAAATAATCTTAATGTTTTGTGGTTTGAGCCTATACCAAGCGTATTTTCAATACTGCAAAGAAAAATTAGCTATTACAAAGAAAAACAAAAATGCATTCAAGCACTAATAACAGACGAAGACGATAAAGAATATGAATTTAAAGTAAGCAGCAATAGTGGACTTTCTTCATCTATATTTGACCTAAACTTGCACAAACAGATATGGAAAAGAGTTTCAATGACAAATTCTATTAAAATTAAAAGCACAACTCTAAATTCAGTGTTCAAAAACAATTCAATATTAGATATAAACTTATACGACAGTATGATTATAGATACTCAAGGATCTGAACTTCTAGTGCTAAATGGGGCAAGCAATATAGTTCCAAAAATGAAATACATTATGGTTGAAATAGCTGACTTTGAAGCTTACACTGGTTGTTGCAAACTACCAGAAATGGAAGAATTTATGAAAAACAATGGCTTTCGTGAATGCGAAAGAATCGTACAAACTTTGAAAGAATCCAATGGAGTAGGAAATTACTTTGACATGGTATATAAAAGATTAAATTAATCATCTCCGTCATTTAAAATTGTGCCTTTAGTCAGCATCGAACTGACGACCTCCCGATTACGAAACGGTTGCGCTACCAAACTGCGCCATAAAGGCATAAAATAATCACAATAATACTTCTTCATCATCAAATGAATAAACAATGTTATCTTCATCATATCCAGCATACTTCTTGGGATTAACTAGAATTCCATTTCTTATTGCATGAAACAATATTATCCTATCTTTTTTTACTGTTAATTTCATGGCACATGCTACAAGTGTAGCAAAGACCCACTTTTTATAATCTTCGCTGGTAACTAAAATAATATTAATAATTCCAAAACGAAACGTTAAGACAGGATTAAGTTCTTCTACATCATATTGCTCGTCAGCAAGTTTATCTAAATAATCATCTTCATTTTTATAAATATTAATTTTCTTGATCTCAAATCCTCATCATAATCTTTTTTTATTGCAATCACTAAATCAACATCGGATTTCTCTGTAAAACCACCAATCTTTCTTGATCCTGTATGAAATGGGTATACCTTTGGTTCCATTATTTTGCCAATAGCATCAAAATCAATGCCAAAAGGTTCTTCGACCAATTCTCTAAAAATATACTTCAACACGTCTAATGGAGTATTATCTAATCGATTTATTGAACGATTACTCCCTGATTCCATTACCTTTTCAACAAGACTATTTGGAATCTTTTTTGGAATCTTTTTCATTTTTTAAGCCTGCAACAGAAGGTTTTGGACGACACAAAAATTCAAAAATAGGATGTTTCTCGGCAAAATCAAATTTTTCATCAATAGAAATTTTCTTTGCCATAATTCTCCTTATTCAATACATGGAAGACCATGAAATCTCACTGCTTTTAATAGGCTTACACGATAATTCATAATTTTCTTCATTGTTGCAAATTTTTCGCAAAGAAATTAAATCTTCTCGTAATTCATCAACATTTTCGTGCAAAGCCTCAACTTCTTTTACGCATTGAAATAAATTCATTTTTGCTCCATAAGTATTTTGTTGCAACCAATATTTCAGTTTACCAATCATAATCTGTTACATCAAGTTCACTTTCGCCAGAAGTATTTACTAAATCTTTTATTTTAGTAACACCACCAAGACTAGTAAATGCAAATGAAACCTCAAATCGCCCATTTGATTCAATCCCATCCAATAATCTTTTTGCAATCCATTCCCGACATTCTCTAGTTTCCATCTCATCTAATTCAAATTCGCACAACCCTTCCTTTGGCTCCCCAAAAAGATCTGTCAACACAAGCCTTCTTCCATTAATATCTCCCATATCATCCACAACATAAGATACCTGCTTGCCTACACATGGCATCAAAAAACAATATGCATACCTTCCACCAATAGCACCGCTATAAGCAGTAGGGTTTCTGGCTTCTTTCCACTCGTCAATAGCCAAAAGCTGATTCTTTGAAAGGTGAAATTTAATTGTATCTTTCATTTCTTTATAATTCATTGCATTTCTCATTCATATGTGACAATCAACAACCGTCAACAAAGTGTCATCTGGAATTGATTCAAACATTTTAATAAACTGCTCCTGCCAATCGTCTTTTTCATTATGAACAATACCCCACCATCCCATTCCGCCTTTTTCGTACCACTTCCCATTATCCAAAAAAGCAAATGTAGAAATGTATGACTTCAAGCGATGTTCAATATATTGCTCTTCTGTTTTAATACTTTCGGGCATATCCCAAATAAATTGAACACTAGTTGGCTTCGAAACCAAATCTTCTTGATATTTTATCCAATCTTCTTTTGCCGCTTTTACAGTCCACTCCTTCATTCCTTCAATATCAATATCACACTTTCTAATTGAATCACACCACCCAATATCTGGAGGAGGCCCAAGAAGCGATGGCGTACCAATATTCACATCATTTGGATATTTAAGTTCTTTTTTAGGCAAGAAAAATCCACTCCATCTTCCTCCAATTTGATACCAATCCCACTTTGCATTTGGATTATGATAAATACCATACTCCCCGCTCTTTCTGACATACCCATTGTCTTTTGCATACGCAAACATATCCTTGTATTTCTTTTTTACAGAAATTTCTCTTGGCTTTGCAATTCTTTTTAATTTTGCGGAAATAAAAGTTTTAATAACTCCATCTTTATAAACTTCATCAATTACCACATTAGTAATAATTGCATAAACTTCTTTTTCAATCCAATTCTTTCTCTTAGTACCATCTCGTTTGTAGCACTTGTAAAAGTTAACTGTGTTATCACGATTTTTGATATTGCCATTGGCAATTTCTTTCAATTTATAAACACCAAAACCAAAACAATCCGCTTCTAATGAATACACATAATATTCTCCTTTTTGGATTAAACCTTCCATGATATCAAGCAATTTAGGATTATCACAACTTACACTAAATTGCGAATACCATTTTTTAATTGTATCTTTATTCCAATCACGCCTTACTTTTTCCGAACAATTTTTGAATTTGCGATATTTTGCGTACTTAATCGGATTTTCATTTACTTGTTCAATAAATGGAATAAGTTGATCTTCAATATTTTCTCCGACAACTGTGACTGTGAAATGCGACATTGTTTTTATTCCTTGACTTTTGTTTCTTTGCTTTTCTCAATTCTGTACATAGGATAATTGTATAAAGTCTACAATTCAAATTGAAAAATCTTAACTTATAAATTGTGCCCACAGCAGGAATCGAATCTGCGTCGCCCCCCCATACCAAAGGGGAAATTTACCACTAATATATGCGGGCTTTATAAAAATTGGTGCTCTCGGTGGGAGTCGAACCCACGACAAACGGATTAAGAGTCCGCCACTCTGGCCATCTGAGTTACAAGAGCATTTCTTATATTATTTGGTGGGTAATATAGGAGTCGAACCTATACATTTGCCGTGTCGAGGCAATACTCTAACCATTGAGCTAATCACCCATTTCTAAATTAATCCACGATTCTTCATCAAAATCAACATAAACGAAATCTTTACTTTGCTGCCCATTATATTTTCTTTGGCAAATAATAAATGTTCCACAAGAACAATCTTTAAAATCAGTTGGAAAATAAAGCAAAGCTTTGAATCCTTCATCAGAAATCAAATGAGCCTCATATATACTCCCAACCTTACCAGTTCCAAAACTCCCATTTGATTTATATTTTACAACTGGAAGTTGCTTTAAAAATGAATTAATCTTTTTTACTCCTATTTTCTTTGATTTACTATTTTTCATGTTTTTCAATAACTATAAAATCTAATGGAATATGTTTCGCACATTCTGGACCAATCAAACATTCATAATGCTCATATAAATCTTTATATTCCTTATGTATCAAATTTAAGACGAATTCTTTACTTACAAATATTTTATATCCAACTCCAATTTTCAAATCTCGCTGACAATGCCAGCAAAAACGATCTGTTTTAGGGTTCCTCCTAAAATCTGGATCTGCGCAATGAAAATGAGAATCTTCCATAAATATGGTGCTTTTGGTGGGAGTCGAACCCACGGCGGGATATAATCCACCGGATTAATTGTTTTTGCCTTCAAGCAAACAAGTCCGGCCCTTTCGGCCATCTAAGGTAACAAAAGCATAAAATTTTAATTGGTGCGTCCTCCGAGACTCGAACTCGGGTCCACGGATTAAAAGTCCGCTGCTTTGCCAACTAAGCTAAGGACGCATTATTTCAAATTGGTGGGGCAAATCTGGTCATTCTCCAGAATCTCTATTCTGACTGAATAGTCTTCTATTAAGTTGAAGTTATTTCCCCTGAAATACATCCATAATCTTTTAACTTCCCCAACATCAAAAGAAACAAATGTATTTTAAAAATATTGAACAATCAGATCTTGTATGTGACACTACCGATATTGTTAGACACTCTACTTGTTCAAAAATGGTGGGAGGTTAGGGATTCGAACCCCAAACCCTCTGGGTGTAAACCAGATGCTCTAACCGTTGAGCTAACCGCCCAATAAAACATATAAAAAATGGTGCCGAGGGTGGGATTCGAACCCACAACGGGCTTACGCCGCTCTTCCGATTACAAATCGGAGGTTTTAGCCATTTAAACTACCAAGGCATAAACTATTTCAAATAACAATGGTATTGCTACCAAAAAAGGACAACAAAAAAGCCGGGTTTGTTACCCGGCTCGCTTTCGTCATCCTGAATCATTCAGGCAAAAGAGAACCGGAAACAAGTTTTGCTTGTTTTTACTGTAACCTTGGTTGTAACTGAATTTATCATGCAGACATTATACATAGCCTCTATCCATAGTACAAGTAAAATTTTCAACTTTTTATCTTGTGCAAAAGTTTCTATAGATTTCACAGAATCCAATATTCTCCACTAAGAATTCTTCTATTTATAATCTTCTTTACCCTTTTCTGCCAATCCATACCTTCTTTACTTCCATCTCCATATAAGAAATTATATGGCATTCTACCAAAATCTTCTCCATTCTTGCCTAAAAATATATCTTTATTGACTTTACTAAATAATACAAACTTTGTATCTTCTGTAAGCCAATGTTCTTTTGTTATGTGACTATCGCTTATTTTATATGGACGAAAAGCAATAACCTCTTTTTCTGTTCTATATAAATTCAATCTATCAAATAAAGAACAACATATTGAAACAAAACAGCCAGCAATTTCAGGAGAAACACATATTCTCGGAACTTCTGGTTCTTCTTCATCCCTATTTGCTCCATTTATGCGAGGAGACAAAACAATTTGTTTGCCCCAATTATTTTCCGTCAAATGATAATAATATCTCTTCTCTTCGCATGATTTTAAATCATATGTTTTAACTAGATATTCTTTTGGAAATTTACGATAACAATTGCAGCAAATTATTTTCTTTGAGAATTCTTTTTTATTGCTTTCTTTTGGATTTATCAATTTACTTTCGTCATTTTTGCATACATAGACAACTTTGTTATACACTTTTTTAAGAATATCATTTCCACAAGACCAGCAATAATTATCTGTCTTTGGAACTGCTTTAAATGTAGAAAAAATCATATTCATAAAGTATAAGTAAAATTTTCAACTTTTTTGCGACAACGAGCATTTCCTGTTTTTACGGTGCAATACCTTCGTCGTAATCATATTCATACTCTTTATACTTGGCGTCATATGCGCCTCGCATTTTTTTTTACCCACAAATCATAATCAACACTAGAAACATCATTTGTTGAAACTCGGTATTCTTCGGTTCCATCAGACCATTTGGCTAACTTGATAATCAATGGTGTCCCACAAATAATTCTAACAACTTGATCCAAAACCCAAGTTTTATGATGTTCTCCATCAATTTGGCCATATCTTCCAATAAAATACAAAGCCCAATCTTTTTCCTTGTAGTCTTTAAAGGGAGTATCTACAACATCAACAATTGTTTCACCAAGATATTTATTATTCATTGTAAAAACTCCTTATATATTAGCAATATTGACAAACTCAATTAAACATTTGCTCTTCCAACTCTTTTTGCAACTCAGCATCATATCTTGCAAGTGCGCTGAATTGCGGATCATTTCGAACATAATCAAGAAGAGTATTTTTAGTTCCTTTTTTAACACCATAAACACATTCCATTTCATTTTCCAAACAAGGATTATCGATCAATAACTGCTCAATATCATTGTCGAGATCGTCTCTTCCACTATCATCATTGAAACCGACATATAAATATCCGTCGTACACTGACATCTCATATTCATAATCACCATTGTCTAAAATATCCTTGTAAGCCCACAAATATTTTGTTCTTTTTTCTTTTTTGTTGTTAACAGTAATGGCGGAAACAGGCTTATCTTCTGTTATTTGCCCATTTACTTCATACAACCTTACAATAACGTCTTTCCCGAAATTAATTAATTGAGCATTAACACACTGAAAATCTCTGGCAATAACCCCATCGTCTTTGAATTTTCTCAATCTCTTCCAATCTTTAGCATTTGTGTTTGGGTATTTGCCAATCAAATACTGAACACAATCTTGCGTAGATATAACTTTGGCTGTTTTATATATTTTCATAGTTATTCCGCTCTCATTAATCGAAAATGCAGGTTGTTATTACGACATACATAGCATACCATGGAGATAAGCAATGATACAAGTAAAATTATAAACTTTTTTATACTAACTTCTACTTCATCGAGTAGAACTGTCGGCCTTTTCATCCTGTGCAGAACCCAACACTCCACCACCCAAAGCTCCTGCGCCAGCGCCAATTGCAGCGCCTTCAAGGCCACGTCCACTTTGGTGACCAATTACGCCGCCAACAACGGCTCCCAAGATTCCACCAGCAACGGCTCCAGTTTTTGTTTTTTCAGTAGATGTTGTGCATCCGAACAAAAATCCGATAACCAAACATGAAGACACAATCTTAATCAATTTTTTCATTTATTCTCCTTAAATTTAATATATTTACTAAATAAAACTGTTTCTATTATACATTTACACTATATAATCTAATTTTTTATTATACCAATATTCTTGATTCTGCAAGCGATTACTAAAAATCTTTTTTAATTTTTTTTGCCATTTTAAACTTTCCTCAGATCCATCTCCAACGCAAGAACCTAATGGAGGCCAACGCAGATTCAAGCCGAAAGGGGCACGTTTCGAATCTCCTTTTCCTGACTGAAGAAAGATATCCTTATTTATACTCCCAACAAACACAAATGTTTTGCTTTTCAATATCCAGAATTCGTTTGTAACATTAGAATCCTCTACGTCATAAGGAAAAGCTGCTTCGACTTTCATTGCAGTTCTATAAATATTTATAGAACGGAATTGTGCACAAGGAACAGCTACCATACAACCTTCAATTTCAGATGAGACGCATATTCTTGAAACAAATGGCTCGTCTTCTGCCCTGTAATATCCTTTAACACGTGGATGTAATACAACCTTATTCCCCCAATCGCAGGATGTCAAATGATAATAATAACGTAACTCTTTGGCTTTTTTCAGATTATTTTTCATATAAATGTGCTTTATTAATTAGTAGATACATAATCTCCATCCGCCAAACGAAAAGAAACAACATTATGTTTTGTGTCATTCATGATAATTACTTTTTTTGTGCTTTCGACTCTCTGAAAATTTCAATAGTAGCGTTATTTCCCTTCATAAGTCTGCCATTAAGACGATTCTCTTGTTTGCGTGCAAGCTTCATAGTATCGAAAACTATAGCTTCACTAATAGGAACAGGCGTATAAGGTGTTTTGCCAAAATAACCCAACTCATTTATTCTTATAACATATCGCATAATTTCCTATCTGTGATTTTCTTCATTGCGATTTACTAATTTTATGGCATGTTTTTTCCCCAATCGAATTAAATCATATATTTTATTGCGCAATACTTCATATTCTTTATCTAATTCTTCATAACGCAAATCCATAATATAAGATTCTCTCTGCAATCGCTCATATTCTTCTGAAAGAAAAGTTGGTAAAAATGTCTTTTTTAAATACTCTTCATGATCTTCTATCAACTTCTTCATTTGAAGAAATACGCCTTCACTGTTATTTATTGTTCCAAAAAGATAAATATCATTTACAGTAAGTCCATAATCAAGCCTTTCAAATGAATTAACGTATTTTTCATCACGTGGCCATTTTGACAAATTACTTTCGCAGAATTTTCTTATATCACTAAGAAGTTCGCATTCATCGGAATTTTCTATGACATGATATGTATTTGTCAATACATGCTTGCCTCCGAAATCACCATCTGAATGCCATATGTATATTGAATATAAAATCGTAGCTTTTGGCATCTTTTATAGTCCTTTCTTAAAACATTTTATTAATTTTCGCATTGGCTCAAAACGAGCAGCAATTAATTCCATTTCTTTGCAATAAAGATCATCAGCGCAATTTTCCATAATTTCGATAATCAATGGAATACAATCTTCTCTTGTTGGAAACTCCTTTTTCTTTAATTTATGTCTGACAAGTTCTTTGCACCTAAATTTATTTTCAAAAATCACCTGAAAGTCCCAATTATTTTTATTCTCTGTTGCATAAACATATAAAATTGCGCCATTGTTGCCTTTTAACTTAAACAAACTAATATTCGGGTCATACGGTAGTTTTTTCCACTTTAATGTAATTTTATGCATCATTTTGAAATTCCTTGTGTTTAATTTCTTTCAATATATCGCCAATTATTTAATCGTTGCATCAGTGACAATATCAAGAATGTCTAAAATAGGTTTTATTTTCTTTTTTTCTTCTTTTATTGTCTTTTCGATTTTCGCATACAAATATTCATGCGCTAATTTTATTAACTCAGGAATACAACTTTCCTTTGTAGGATGCATACATTTGCAAAACCTTGCAATTACCAATTTTTCTTCTTCATAAGGAGATTCGGAATAAATTTCTGCAACCCATCTTTTATGTTGTTCACGAATATAAAAGAAAAGCGAAGTGTTATTCTTCCCTTTAATTTCCGCCGACCAAATTGTCTCAGAAGCAATCATTGGTTTAACACTTGTGTCAGACCACTTTAAAATGTCTTCTATTTCTTTTATTTTCTTCATTTCTTCTCCATTTTTACACGTGTCTCAAGGTATGCTGCATTAATTATATTAATGCAATGATCAAAATCTTTGTCAATCTTCTTTTTTAAGTTATTCTTTTGTGCTCTAACAAATTTATTGGCATATAACATGGCCGCAGCAATACAATTTTGTATCGTTGGATGCTTACTCTTTGAAAAAGTAATATCAAGTGACTCATTAGCCGTAAAATGAGGAATACTATAAATCCATATTGAGACACTCCAAAATTCATTTGTTTCACTAATGAAAATTGAAACGCTTGTTGATTTATCTCCATCTTTTGACATAATTGTAGTATTATGTCCACTTGGCGACTGAGCAACCCAAAGAGAACAACCTTTGCCATCCCAATTATCATTTTTAAGCTTTAAAATTTTCTTCATTTCAGTCCTTTTACAAATTCCTCGTCATATACTGAACTAATTATTTTAAAAGAAGGC
>ERZ724522.990-NODE-990-length-16327-cov-4.510263_pt1 | contig 16327 bp, 17 predicted proteins | sample MGYA00376055_ERZ724522 | MGnify/ENA primary metagenome ERZ724522 (study PRJEB28724, sample SAMN07190884) | wastewater metagenome | isolation source: effluent of sewage treatment plant in Hong Hong | place: Hong Kong | collected 2016-03-17 ... | reverse complement strand
CCCTGTAACATCTTTCTTGTCGTTTGCACGATTATCGTGCGGACGCGACGGGAACCGATCACCAGCGAGCAGATCGAAGCAGTCGAAGCGTTCGTGACCGCAGCAACCGGCGCCGGGTGGCACGAAGATGCTCTGCAGATCGGCGCGGCGTACGAACGGCGCTCTGGACCGGTCGGGAGCTACACGTCGGGCGTCGACGTCAGCCGACGATGCGCAGCACTCGGCGTGAACGTCGCGCCGGCGCTCGACTGGGCGTTCGGCCGCTGACCGCAGACGCGAAACAGCCCGCCCCTACACCCCCGGCACCGGGGGAAGGGACGGGCCGAATCAGGAACCGAGACGCCACGCAGATCGGGTGCGACGCGAGCTACGGACAAGCCTCGATGAGCACCATGCTACGCCGAGGGTGAGACAACAACGCCGAAGGTCACACCTTCGGATCGATACCACCCGTGCGGATCACGCCCGACGGCACGAGCAACGTGAGCGCCGCCGTCAACGCCATCGCAGCGCCGGTCGACTCGCCGATGATGTACAACACGACGGCAACGGCCAGCACAGCAAGGAACGCCAGGAAGGTCTGCAACTGGTTCATGGGGTAACGCCTCTCATTTCGAGCGACCGGAGACGGCCGCGGATCTCTGCCACGTCTTCACGCGTCGCCGCGATGTCGGCCCGCGCCGCCGCCATTTCGCCACGGAGCTGCGCCGTTGCCTGCGACCCGTCCCGCTCGAGAATCTCGAGACGCTGCGCAGTCTTCGCCGACGCAGCGGACTGATGCTGGAGCGCGCGTTCCTCGCTCACCATGTGCTCATCGATCCGTTCGTGCGTGTCGTCCACACGCCCGTGGATCTTGTCGAGCTCGGGTTTCACGGCGTGCACGACCGCGTCGGTGATGCCACGCTTGATCTTGCCGGCGAACGCTGCGATCGCGCCGAACGCGACGACGAGTTCGCCGGCCAGGAGCAGCCAGTCCGACACGGGGTCAGATCTTCGTGCTCGCGTTGATCTTCCGGGACGCGGCGGCGAGTTGGTAGCGGCCGCCGTCGACCACGGGTTTGCCGGTGGCAGGGTCGGTCCAGGTGAACTCCTTGTCGAGTTCGTCGGCGACGAGCTTCGGGACCTCTTCCCGGATCACCTTGCGGACCACGGCTTCGAGCTGTTCGGGCGTCATGTCTTCCTCCAAGTGGGGGACGATCGGAGCGAGGAACGCTGCGACGTTCCAACGGCCCGGGTCGTAGTGGTCGTTCTCGGGAACGTGCTGGTGTCCGCACACGCCGTTGAACGCCGACCACTCTGCGGCGGTCATGCGTTGCGGCGCGTCCGATCGGGCAACGAACCCGTCCGTCGCGTCGACCCACGCCCGTGGGGTCGAGCCTGGCCAAATGCCGAGCTCGTGGAACAGGTCGGCGAACTCGCCGCCGAGCCATTCGCACGCGTCAGCCGTCCAGAGTTCGCCGATGCGGTCAGCGAAACCGACCAGCTCGATCTGCACACACGCGAGCCGGTTCGTTTCTGCACCACCCGCAAGGTTCTTCAGTGTGCGGCCGGCGCGGCTGAGGGGCACGTACTGCCGGAGTGTGCGGGTGGTCGGGTCGGCGCAGAAGTGGGGCCACATGCGCCGCACTGCGAAGGTCTGTTCGGCGCCGGCGATGGTGCCGCCTTCGGTGGTGTGCACAACGAACCGCCAGGGTGCGTCGAGCATCGAGCCGCCATCGCGGTAGCTCATGGGCGAGACGTTCACGCGATGTGCGCGCGGGTACCAATCCATCACGCCGCCTCGTAGCCGAGTTGGATGAACACGTTGCCGAACGGGCCGAGTGACGAGAACCGCGACCAGTCCCACGGCACGCACCCGATGCGGTTCCCGGCGTTGACGGTGCCCGGCCCGACCACTGCGCCGGTCTGACCCGCGGGGGGTTCGGCGCGGATCTTCCAATCGAACGTCCACGTCGTACCCGGAGCGGACCCGGCGCGGTTCCGCACCGTGAACGTCGTGTCGGTCGACACCGTGACCACCGGGCAGGACTGCGCCGCGGTCAGCGCACTGTTCGTCTGCTGGATCTCGACGTCGCGGGCGTTCACCGGGAACCCTGCACGTGAGGTGACGACGTCCGTGCCCGACGTCGTCGACTCGGACCCCCACGACAGGATGTACGGGGCGTAGAACTGGCAGAACGAGTCTTCGGTGCCGGCGAGCGACGCGTACGCGTCGGCGAGCGTCACGATGCACGGAATGTTCGCGTTCGGGACGGGGATGAACGACCAGTAACAGAGGCCCGTACCGATCGGCACCGGGCAGTTCCTCGTCGCCGCGTCGAGCTCGACGGTTCGGCGCGCGGGGACGGGGAGCGAGAACACCCACGCGGCGCCTTCGCCGAGCGTTGTCGAGCCGACCGTCGCGAACTGGATCTCGGCGGTCACAAAGTTCGTGTCGGGATCGCGCACGTAGCGGCCGAACTGGTAGGGGTCTCCATTGGGCCGGCGTTGCGACTCGTCGAACGATGGCTGCACGAGCCCGGTCGTACCGGCCGTCGCGCAGATCGGCCGGTAGAACTTCCACTGCTCGCGGGCGGGCAGCAGGCCACGGTTCACCTGCGCGCCTCGTATGTGAGGTTCCATGCGAGCGTGTGACCCGAGCCCCACACGAACGGCCGCTGGTGGTTCACGAGGAGATCGAACGTCGACGAGTTGTTCGGTTCGCCGCGCACCTTCCACGAGAACGCGAACCCGGACGCGCCAGGGTTGCTCTTGACGTTCACGTTGAACGAATCGGCGTCGATCGTGTCGACGTAGAACGGCAGGCAGTTGTTCGTCGTTGTCGCGGTCGGCATGATCGTGATGTCGTACGCGGCGGGGGTCCAGGCGGCGAGGCCGTGCGTGACCGTGACGGACGTGGTCCCGGATGCGATCGTGTTGGTGCCGACCGCGATCAGGTACGGCAGGAAGAATTGCGCGTAGTAGTCCTCGTTCGATTGGGAGCCGCCACCCGCGGTGATCGGGTCCATCAACGTCGGCGTGAGCGGCACGTTGATCTGCGGCGACGCCGCGGTGCCTTGCCACGCCCACGCGTTCCCGATCGGGAGGTCAGCACCACCACTCGAGCGGTTCGCTGGCACGGGGAGCCGCACACCCCAGACCTGTTCACCCGACCCGAACGATGTCGTCGACCCGAACGTGATGCCGCCCTGGTAGGTCACGAGCCCCGACGGTTTCACGAGGTACCGGCCGTACCCGAACGCGTTCCCGAGGTCGGGCTGCACGGGCGTGCCACCGAACCCGCGTAGCTCGGGCGTGTACTCCTGCCAGCCGGGGCGGGTGAGGCCCTTGTAGAGGCCCTGCGTCGGCATCAGTAGTCGCCGGCGTCCGCGATCACCTTCACGAGCGACACGTTCCCGGCGACCGTCTGCGAGACGCGCAGCGACCAGCCCGATTTCACGAACATGCTCTCGTATTGGCGGCGGGTACGCCACGCGACCGCAGTCGTCGACGACGTGACCGGCGAGATCGGCACCTGATCCTTCAGGTGGTAGGTGCTGCCGTCGTACAGGAACACGTTGACCACGCCCGCGACGGTCGTGCCGACGGCCTGGAACGTGAGCTCGTGCACTGCGGTGCCCGACGAACCACCCGACAGGATCGTCGTGACGTTCGTCGGTGCGGTGAGCGACGTGTCGGCCGTACCGGGAATGAGCCCGGCACCGACGGCGACCGTTGCAGCGAAGGACGGGGTTGCGGCCATCAGTGGTCACCTCCTGCGCGTTCGTTCATCGCGTCGGCGAGTGCTTGGCGGGCGGATTCGGCCGAGGCCAGCTTGCGCAGGTCGGCAGCGAACCGTGCGTCGTCGCCCGCGGCGACGTCGGCGAAGAACGCCCGTCGGGCCTCGAGCTCAGCCTGGTGAGCCGTCTCGTCCGGCAAGACGAACGGCACGACCGTCGCGCCCTGCGCCGACAGCGTGACCGTCTGCGGGCCAGCGGCGCCAGCGAGGAGGTCCCGCGCCTGCGCACACGCGGCGTCGAACAGGTCGAGCTCGGGCGCGCCGTGCGCCTTCTCGATCTGCTCGAGCAGATCCTGCTCGACGCGCGGCGACCATGCCGCCGGATTGATCACCGTGGTTTCACTCCACACGAGCGGCTCCTACCTGAAGAGAGCGCGTGACATCACGAGCCCGAGGTTCGATTCGGGGACCGCGCCCCACGACGGCGCGCTTGACGCGCCGTTCGACGTGAGCACACTCCCGGCGCTGCCGAGCGCGACGCCCGTACCAGCGCCGGTACCGTCGGTGTAGACGATCTTCCAGTTGCCCGGCGACGCAACCGCGAGCGCGCCGAGGCCGAGGTTCGTGCGGGCGGTCGCAGCGCTCGCAAGGTCGGAGAGGTTCGAGGCCTTCTGCGCGGCGCCCGTGATGCGCGAGTCGTCCCCGGCGGCGACGGTCCCGGCGCCCGTGCCAACGTTCAGGGTCGCTGCGCCACCGAGGCCTGCTTCGGTGCGCAGCGCGGCGGCGTCCGCGAGCGTCAGGAGGTTCCGGCCGAACGTCGTGGTCGACAGCGCGGCGATCGCCGTCAGGTCGAGGTCGAGTGGCTGGTAGGCCGCGGCCACCTCGCTGTCGCGTGCGATCCCGGACGGGATCCGGGCGTCGTCGATCGTGCCCGTCAACGACGCCGCCGGCACCGACACTTCCGACAGGTCGAGCGAAACGTTCGCCTCACCCGCGGGTGACTCGGTGACGTCGAACCCTGCGCCGAAGTCGATCGCGGACGCCGCCGCGGTGATCTCCGTCCCGGCTTCTTTGACCGCGACCGCGCCACCACCGCCACCGCCGATGCCGCCAGCGGCGAGCGCGTCGAGCGCTCCCTGCACGGTCGTCGGGTCCGGGTTCGGCCAGTCGGTGCCGTCGATCGGCGTGTACGAGACCGCAGTCGCCGCAACGGTCCCGCCCGCGAGGGGCTGCACCGACACGGTCGCCTGACCCGCCGTGACGTTGACCGTGGCGCCCGAAGCCGTGACCGTGACCGCCGCAGTCGATGGCGTGACGGTGACCGTCGGGCCACTCACCGAGTCACCTCGGCCACGACCTGGAACGTGCCGCGCACCAGCTTGAACGCGTTCGCCTCGACACCCGCAGGGATCAGCTCGAGGTCGTTCACGTGCGAACCGACCGGGACGTCGTCCATCGTCGTTGACGGCACGTCGATCGTGACCGTGCCAGCGGTCCCGCCGAGTGTGAGCCCGGACCCGGTGGCGAGATCGAGGAGCGTGTCGGTCGCGAGGGTCGACGTGCGGACCTGCATCCGCGCCGTCCAGCCTGTGAGGTTCACTGGGACGTCGTCGATCGCGTACGTGAGCACGAACAGGAACCGGGAGCCCTGCTCGGCCGGGCCCGCTTCGAGTTCGCCCTCGATGAAGTTGAGGATGCCGGCACTCATTCGGGGACCTCAGAGGGTGACGACTGCGGCCATGCGGTGCAGTCCACGGTTGATCGGATGCGGGGCGTGTGGCACGTACCGGGGGTCAGCGACGGCCGGGAACGTCGACAGTTCGATCGCTTGCGCCATGTCGAAGTAGCCGTTCACGTTGTACGGGCACTGCCGCAGCCAGTCGTTCAGCTGCTGCCGGCGGATCTCGGCCGTCGTGCCCGTGTAGTGCTGCGCGCCCGCGAACGTGATCGCATCGCCGGCCTGGCTGCCCGTCGCCGCGTTCGTGATCTCCGCGAGGCCCGGAGATGTGAGCGCCTCGATCACGGTATTCGCGGGGATCCGCGCCCCGGAGATCGGCATCCCTTCACGGAGCAGGGCAGCGGCGGGCACGGACGTGTTCACCATGCCCGACCCGTAGTCGAACTGGATCACGCCGAGGTTCTTCAACGTCGTCGACGTCTGCGTGTCCGCGATGGCTTGCATCTTGTCGAGTGGCGCGTTCCCGGGCGTGACCGTGCACACGTAGATGCGGGTGATGCCCCACGCGCGCACGTTGTCGACGAGCGTCTTGTACGCGGTCTGGATCTGCGCGTAGGTGCTGTTGTTGACGTCGTTGATCCCGAGCGCGATCACGCACGCGTCGGGCACGGTGGTGGTGATGTCGGCCCGGGCGATGAACGCATGCCCGGTCGTGGTCGCCGCGTCCCAGCCGGCGCCGGTGCCCGCGTCACGCACGCGTGATTGGCCGATCGCCATGTTCGCGACGGCGAACCCGCACCGGATCGCTGCAAGTTCGGGCCACTTGTCGGTGCCGTAGTTCCAGGGGCCCGCGCTCGCGAACTGCGACTGGACGTGCGCGGCAGCGATCGAATCGCCGATGACGAGCACCGTCGGCACGTACGGACGGCCGTCAGGGCGTAGGTCGGTCACGTACTCGTACTCGATGCGGACGTCCATCCACATCGTCGATGTCGTCGCCGTGAACGAGCTCGTGCTGTTCGCGGCTGCGGCTGCGCCCGACGCTTCTCGGGAAAGGCCACCGGCGCTGTCGCCGCCTGCGGCGACGAGGCTCGACATCGAGCCGTAGCCGACCGAGATCACGAACGGGACCCCGGCGGTGATGTTCCCGGTCGTCCAGTCGGACGTGATCTCTGTCGCGCCGGAGATCGTCGTCGAGCCTGCTCCGCCCCACTGCACGGCGGTGGCGTTCACCGACGCCATCGTGCCGGTCCACCGGTACAGGCCGGAGCTCGGCACGGCAGGCGTCCCGATGTACGCGGTGACGGTCGCGCTGCCGGTCCCGGACGTCGCGTTCAGCGGGCTGTAGTTCCGGATCCGGAGCCGCCACCGCAGCGGCGTGACCGCGACCGCGTACAGGTAGCGGGCGTTGTAGTCGTTCGTGAACGTCCGCCCGGTGCCGGAGTTCGCGCCGCCGAGCTGGCTCGTGACACGCCGCTGTTCCTGCACGCGGCGCGTGACGCTCATGACGTTCGGCATCAGCTCACCCAGATTCTCTGCGAGGCGATGGTCGGCGCGGCCGAGAGGCCCTGCGCGCCGCCCTTGAAGATCACGCCCTCCCCGGGCTGGAGGCGCAGCGTCCAACGCGTCGGGAGCTTCGCGAAGTCCGCCGCGGCGTTCACGATCGTGCGGTCCAGGTCGCCCTTGTTCGTCGTGGCGCCGGCGATGCCGCCGCCGCGGAGCTTCACGAGGCCCGTGTCGGTCCCGGCGGTGATCGTGTCGAAGTCGAAGTCGTACTCGATCGTGCACATCGACCAGTTCCACACGTACTGGTCGAGTGTCACGGTCGGGACGGGGAGCTGCGTGACCGTCCCGCCCGAGATCGACAGGGGCACGGTCGACGCGTTCCAGTTCGTGAACGTCCCCGCAGCGTTCGCGCCACGGAAGTCCTTGCCGCCCGTGTTGTCGAGGAACCGGGTGGTCGGGTTCACGCGGATGCTGTGTTGTTGCGCGACGAGCGCGAGGCTCCCGCCCATCGCGATGTGGATCCCGCCGTTCGCGTTTTCCTGCAGGTCGCAGTCGTCGATGTCGACCGTGGAGCCGACGACGTAGAACGTGTCGCCGTTCGTGCCGCCGTGCGGCACGTCAGTGTTGAACGACGCGCCTGCCGTGACCGACACGATCCTGACGAGCGGGTTCCCGGCGGCGCCGACCCGGACCCACGCGCCGTACATTGCGACATTGCAGATCGACGTGTCGACCGGGACGAGCTGCGTACCGGACGTGCCTGACGTCGCGGTGCCCGACCACACGTTTTTCACGCCGAGACCCGACGTCGCGTTCCCGCGTGCGGCGATGCGCCGCAACTTCAGGACGCCGGTGCCGTTCAGTGTGCCGCCGGAGTCCATGAGCACGAAGATGCCGTAGTCGCAGCCCTGCCATGGCACGACCACCCCGGTCGAGATGTTCCCGGTGCCGCCCGTGCAGCCCGTGAGCGTCGTCGACGTCTTCCCCGTGTACGTGATGAGCTGCGGGACGCCGATGTCGTTGTAGACGATGGCTTTCCCTGGCTTCGAGACCGTCGCGGCTTTGAGCTTCGTCGCGTCGGTCACGGTGATCGTGCCGGTCGGCAACGTCGTTGTCGTCATGTTCACGTTCGTGCGCAGCGGGTTGTTCGCTGCGGCGGTCACTCGAGCGACCGCACGACCGACTGTGCCGTCGTGTGCCACGACGTTGTCGCAGTATTCGAAGTTGATGCCCTTCTCGCCACAGTCGTAGATGTCGAAGTCGTGCATGTTGATGTCACGCGACCCGTACGACGAGGATCCTTGGCCGGTCAGGCCGTGCACGATGACGTCGTGCACCATGAACCCGGTCGTGTACTGCGACGCGACACCGGTGCGCGAGTCGCCGAGTTCGTCGTCGAGGATCTCGACACCGAAACATTCGGCGTCGACGCAGTCCTTGAACACGATGCCCCACGATTCGAGCGTGGAGCCGTTCAAGCCGCGCCAGTTCTTCACCTGCCCGCGCCGAGTCCCGCTGCGGACGGTCGTACCGGCACATGAGTCGATCGAGATGAGCGAGACCTTGTCGGCGTTGCTGCCGTACGTGCCGCCGCGGCCGTTGATGCAGCCATCGACCACGACGTGAATGTCGGAGGTCGACGCGGCGCTCGTCACGAGCGACGTCGTCGCGATCAGCCGCTGGTGAGTGCCGGTGCTGCCGCCGTTGTAGCCATCCGGCGCGCGGAGCTCGAACCAGGACGGCACCCACAACGTCATGTGTGAGCCGAGCACGATCGCCGCGCGTGGCGTGAACGTCGCGAGGATCGTCGAGTCCACGACCGCGGTCGTGCTCGCGCTGTTCCCGGCACCCGTGCCGAAGTTCACGATCCCGATCCCGGCGCTCGCCGGCTTCCACGTGAGGATCGCGTGAGGGAGACCGGCGGCGATCGCGTCGTACGCACGTTTCACGGTCTTGCGGCACGCGGTGCGGTTCGTGTCACCGGCCGTGTCGCCATTCGACCAGCCGTCGTCCTCGAAATAGAAGACCTTCAGTTCGGTCGTGCCGCCACCACCCGACGGTGCGTCCCCGGCGTACTTCGTGCCGTCCCAGGTGAGGACATCGCCGACGCTTTCGGTGCCGGCGATGATGATGCGAGAGTGCGGTGAGCGCGGCATCAGCTACGGCCTCCATCGTGCGCCAGCGGGTTCATGCGCCACCCGCCGGGTAGGCGCGGCACGCCACGTTCAAGATTTCGGCAGCGGTCGACGCCGCGTCCTCGGGGTCCGGGTCGGAGAACAACAACGCACGCGCGTCGATCTCGTCCTGAGTGAGGAGCACAACGACCGGGAAGCGTTGGCCGGGCATCGGGCCCGCATCGGTCGCGAGCGTGAACGCTTCGTGCGGATGCACGGACTGCAGGTGGTTCATCGCTTCGACGCGTGCTGCCGTGTCGAGCCCGTCGGCGTCCGTCGCGCGGCCAGCGACCGTGACCCAAGTGCCGTCCGTGCACGTGAACCCGTCGGGGTAGATCACGACATCGACGGCCATCAGGCGCCGAGCTCCCACACCTCGAGATGCACGTTCCAGGTGATCGTGGTGGACGCTGCGCCGGTGACGCGCACGCGCATGTCGGTGCCGGTGACGTCGAGGTCGGCGTCCCATGCGGCGTTCGCGGTCGCGGTGTGCACGTCGATGACTTCGCCGAGGAAGTCCGCGGCGCCGGAGATCTGCTGCACGACGGCGCGGCGGATGAACACGGCCGCATAGTCCGTCCCGGTCCCGCCGGCGGAGCGGCGGCCGATCACTGTCGCGGTGATGAGCCACGCCTTCGTGCCGGTCGTGGTGAACGTCGCGGCGGTCGTGACGGTCGCGTCGGTCGTTTCGATCGGGTCGGCCTGGATCAGGTCGTAGGTCGGGTCGGAGAGATCGGCGTCGGTCGCTTCGGTCGTCACGCGCAGGGCACGCGCGCCCGGGACCGTCTCGACGATCTGGAGCCGTGCCGCGGGGACGGTCTCGATGGTCGTCCCGCCGAGCAACGTCTTGCCTTGGACTTGCGAGTAGCCGGCCGGGACCGCAGCGAGCACCGACCAGCTCGTCGTGCCCGCCAGCGCGGAGATCCGCAGCCCGACGGCTTTCGTGATCGCGCCGAGGAACTGCGTCGCGTCGATGTCGAGCGCGCGTGCTTCGGTGATCGTGCCGCCCACGACCCCGATCGAGATCTTCGCGCCCGTGTGGGACGGAGTCGTCACGCCGACTTGCGCGACCCACGAGACGCGCAACGCGGTCTGTTCCGACGGTGCCGTGCTCCCGACCGGCGCGCCATCGATCGTGAGACCGGCGTGCAGGCCGGTCGTGACGTTCAACGTCGGTGCGGACACGATCTCGAGCGCGCGGGTTTCGCCACCTGCCGCGGTCGCGTGGGAGTGGCGGTGCTCGACGAGCACGGTGCTGACCGCGGCGCCGTCGACCGTGGCCGCCGCGTCGTAGATCCGGGCCCGTCGAGCCCGACTCGACCCGAGATGGTCACTCGTACCGATCGAGAGCTCGACGAGATCCTGCGGCCGTTCGAACGTGTCTTTCGTCGCGGTGACGCGCCACACCGTCCCGATGTTGTGCGTCCGCGCGCTGGTGCCCTCCTGCGCGCGCAGCACCGTCCCCGAGTTGTTCCCGGCCGTGTGCGCCGTGAGATACACGATCTCGGGCGCGCCGTTCGCGCCTTCCGGGTCGAGCGTGATGCGCACGAAATCGGGCGCCGCCACGACCGGCAACGTCGACAGGCCCGCCGTGAGCGTGCCGGTCGGGGTCGACGCGCCCGCGAGCTGCGCCGTCAGTGTCCCGGCTTTGAAGTTCTCGCGCAGATCCGCCATCAGGCAACCGACCCGACGTCTTCGACGATGCACGTGAACCCAGAACGGATCGTGCACGGTCCCGTGCCCGACCCGAGCAACGCCTGGATCGTGATCGTGTGCGCCCCGGTCACACCACCCGCCGAAATCCAGATGTCGGTCAGGGGCTGCGTGCCCGGGCCTCCCACGCTCACGACCTGCGAGCTCATGCGGGACTGCCGCGCGCCGTCGTAGAGGATGTCGACCGTCACGAGATCGAGCGACACTGAGCTCGCGACCGGACCGGCGATCGTGACCTTGATCCGACGCGACGTACCGACCTCGAACGGGATCGACAAGATCGTGACCGGCGTGCCCGTGATCCCGGTGATGTCGCCGACGGTCGATTCGAACCCGACCCAGCCGCCCGGCGCGCGGTTCAGCACCGCGGATGTCACGGCATCGCCGGCCCACTCCTTCGGTGTGCGAGTCGTGGCAACCATCAGCGCGGCTCCGGTTCAGTAGGAGACGAGGTTCCCGGCATCGAGCAGGCCGTACACGGGATCGTCGAGCGTGAAGATCGGCCGGTCATCGACCGGTGTCGTCTGGACGGTGGTACGCCATGACAGGCCGGCGATCTGGTGTTGCACGTGACGGATGTGCAGGTCGACATCGACCGGGTCACCCACTCCTGACGGGGTGTGCACGACGTTGAACCGGCGATGCACAGTCGATGCGAGCACGACGGGGAACAGGTGCGTCGAGTCGAACGTCGGGTCGATCACGATCGGGTCGATCCGATCGATGGGCTGCGAGAGCAAGTCACGCACCCAACGCGCCTGGTCCGCGGCTTCCGCCGGGTTCGCGAACAGCAGATCGGTGCGCGAGTCGCGCTTACGGCCGTACAAGTCGATCGAGGCCTGGTCCGACGCGATCGAACGAGCGCCGCCCTCGCTCGCGCGCTCGATCCAGTTCCGCAACGCGCGGTCGTCGGACGGCTGGTAGTCGATGTCAGCGATGCGGTCGTCGGTCAGCCACAGCGTCGGGCCTGACTGCGTCGGATCGGAACGGGCGTGGTGGCGTTCCTCGAAGACGAGCTGCCCGTCGCCGTTCACGTACATGTGCCCGGCTTCCGACGCGACGATCTGCTCGAAGTACGGGAGCACGCTTGCGTCGTCGGGCGTGTGTGCCTTCAACCAGGTGCGGCCCTGATCGATCTTGCGCATCCACTTCGGCATCCCGATCCGGTCAAGGATCTGCGTGATGCGCGCGCCCGATGTCTGTTCCTCGAATGACACCACGCCAAGGAGCTGGTTCCCGACATCCAACTGTCCCAGCACCGGGTCATCGAGCGTGAACACGTTGCGTGGTTCGGTCGATTCGAGCGCGAGCCACGCCGTGATATCGACGGCAGTGATGTTCACCGTGGTGCGCCGCTGCCCGGCGTCGAAGTTCTGCGGCCACCGGCGCACGAACCCGGTGAACAGGTTCGTCGTGAGCCCCGCGTACGTCGCCGCGAGCCTGATGCCGTTCCAGGGTTTCAGCTTCCCGTAGAACGGCCCTGCGACGTTCGAAGGGTCGAACGTCCGGTCAGGGTCACGCAACCGCAACGTCATCGTGCCCGCGGCCGCGAGGTGCTGCAGGTCATCATCGAACCCGGCGGCCGTCGTGATCGGCGAGTCATCCATCCATTCCGTGATGTCGGTCCACACGGGCAGCTGCAACGGTGTCGTGTCGAGCGCAGCGAGGAGCTGAAACACCGGCCGGGTCCCTGGCGCGAGCGGCGCCGAGAGCGGCGACGCGCCGCCGTACGTCGTGACACCGAGACTGCTCCCACCGATCTGGCCCGGCATTAGACCCGCGCCATGGCTTGCTTGATCTCGTTCGGGATCGGGCCGTGCACGCGCACGAAGTCGAGCAGGCCCCGGATCATGGCCGGGCCGTCGGTGACGTCGTGCAAGATCACTTGGTCGATGTAGATCACCGGCGCGCCGCCGGTGGCCGCAGACCCGACGAGAGCTCCGCCCGACGAGACGTCGCGCGCGCCGGCCATGATCGAGCGCGTCTCTGCGGCGGTGTACACCATGGCGTCGGTGTCGAAGCGCACGAGCTCGGGGCCTTCCTCACCGACGAGGGACAGCTGCCCGGCGGCGAGTGGCCCACCTCGAGCACGTGTGGTGTGCCCGCCCGCCGTCACGGAGCCGTCGGGGTGCGTGTACACCTTGACCGTCACGGACTGCTGCGCAGCCCATGCGAGCCACGCGTTGTACTGGTCAGTCGCTTCCTGCGTCGACAGGCCGATCCCGGTGGAGATGTTCTCGGGCGTGAGCCCGAGCATCTCGACGTACTCCTTCGCCTTGTCGCGCGAGAGACCGAGCTTCACGGCTTCGTCGATCAGCGCATCGCGGTGCTCGAGGAGCATCTTCGTGGCGCCAGCCGTGTCACCCGTCATGTCGACGTACGCCTGCGCCTGGTCCTTCGCGGCTTCGGCAGCATCGAGGATCGCCGCCCGGTTGTTCCGGCCGGCCTCCGTGTGGATGTCGATCGTGACCTTGTTCTCTGTGAACGACTTGGTCAGGTCATCAATCGACTGTTCCCAGCCCTCGTTGGCCTTCTCGAGCGACATCGGCTTACCGAGCAGCGCGTCGAGCGCGTCCTTGTAGTCGTTGAGCGCGTCCTCAGCCTTCTTCGTCGCGTCGCTCACATCATCGGTCGCGCCGGTCAGGTCGGTGAGCTGGGAGCCGTACGACCCGAACTCGCCCTGGGTAGCGGTCGCGGCGCTGCCAGCACCCTTCATTGCCGACTCGACGTCGTCGAGTTCGAGCTTCATCTTCTTGCCGGCCTGCGCACCAGCGTCGTGGCTCGCGACGAGAGCCGAGATCCGGTCGTGCAGGTCACCCGACGCTGCGCCGTTCGACTTCAGCGTCATCTCGAGCTCGTGACGCGCGCCGTCCTCGTTGTTGATCGCGTCGATCACGTCCTGGTGCGTGACACCGACCTGCGAGAGCTGCGAGTCATAGTCGTTGAACACGCGCGCGGTATCGGTCGTCGACGTCTTCACGTCGGCCTGAGCGCCCAGGAGGATGCGCTGCGCCTCGGCGCTCTTCGCCGCGGCGTCGGCTTCCTTGATGAGCTTGTCGATCAGGGTCTTGTCAGCGCCCGCGGCCTTGGCCGAGATGAGCAGCTTGACAAGCGAGTTATCGGCAACGCCGTTCTGCGTCGCCCAGGTCTGCGCGAGTTTCCCCGACGTGTTCACGAGCAGCCCGAAGCGCTGCAGCGGACCGTCGGTCGTCTTGAGTTTCGTGCCGAGCTCGGCGAGTGCGGCGTCGGGCACCTTCACGGCGTGACCGAGATCCGTGATCGCCTTGATCCCGACATCGCCCATGAACGCCGTCTTGTCGACAACCATCATGGCCTTCGTGCCGATGTCAGCAAACCCGGCACCGAGGTCCTTGCCGGCGGTCTCAACGTCGGTGAAACCCTTTGCGATCAGCGGGATGGAGAGGCTGATCGCGTCCATTTCGGTGCCGACGTCTTCGAAGTCCTTCTTGAGCTTGTCGTACGCCGGTCCGGATTCGAGCGCAAGCTGGTTGTTGGCGCGCAGCGCGCCAGCACCGGCCGTGAGCGCGTCGGCCCATTCCTTCTCGGCCTGGCGTGCCTGTTCCTTGCCGCGAGCCCAGTTCGCGAGCAGTGCTGTACCGATCGTGAGCGCGACACCGATCCCGCCGAGCGCCATCTGGCTGCTCGACTCGAGAGCCGTGAACGCTTCCTTGACCGCGGTGATCTTCGGGATCATGGTGCCGATCGCGCCCGTGGCCGCGAGGCCGGCGCCACCGATGCCGAGCACGCCGACGGTGGTTTGCTGCAGCCAGGTGGGTGCTTCGGTGAACGCGTTGACCATCCCGGTCGCGGTCTGTGTGAGGCCGCGCAGCGTGTCATTCGCGCCGGATCCGGTCTGGATGAGAGCGGTTTCGAGTGAGCCCTTCAGCTGCTCGAGATCGCCCGACAGGTTGTCGAGCTGCGTGCTGGCCATCCGTGACGCGGCGCCGTTGTCGTCGACGGCCTTCGTGTACTCATTGACGCTCGCGGCGCCGCCCTCGTACAAAATCGACGCTGCGCGCACGGCATCGGACCCGAAGATCGTCGTGAGTGCCGTGTTGCGCTGCTCGGCGGTCAGGTCGGACAGCGAGTCCTTGAGGTTCTGCGCGAAGTTCGCGAGCCCGATGAACTTGCCGGTGCTGTCGTACGCGCTGATGCCGAGCTGGTGCATGGCGTCGATGGCGGGCTGCGACGTCGGCGTGAGGCGCTGCAGCATCGTCTTCAGTGACGTGCCGGCATCGGAGCCCTTCAGGGCCTTGTCGGCGAACATCGAGAGCACACCGACGGTGTCCTCGATGGACAGGCCGGTCTGCTTCGCGACGAGACCACCCTGCTCGAGCGCCATGCCGAGATCGGTGACGTCGGCTGCGCTCTTGTTCGCGCCCGCAGCGAGGAGATCAGCGACGTGGCCGGTCTGCGAGCCCGAGAGGTTGAACATCTTGAGCGCTTCGGCGCTCAAAGTCGCGGCTTGCGCGACGTCGATCTGGCCTGCTGCGGCGAGACCGAGCGCGCCGGCGAGACCACCACCGAGGATGTCCTTGACCGAGACGCCGGCCTTCGCGAGTTCTGCTTCGGCCTGCGCGGCTTCACCGGCGGAGAACGCCGTGTCGGCACCGGCCTTGATCGCCGCGCCGCGCAGCTGCTCGAGCTCGTCGCCTGTCGCGCCCGCGACCGCGGCGACGCCCGACATCTCCTTGTCGAAATCGGCGAGGCCGTGCGCGGCCATCCCGAACCCGGCGAGCATCGCGCCGCCGGCCACGAGCGACGCAGTCCCGATCTTGCCGATCGCGTCGGAGTGCTGCTTGTGCGCCGGGGCCGACCGCTGCGACTGTTCCGACGTGCGCTTGATCGCGTCGCCGACGGTCTCGATGTCAGCTGCAGCTTCACGCGCGCCGTCGGCTTCGACTGATGCGATGACCTCAATCGGCGGCATCGGTCACCCCTTCGGCTTGCGTGCTTCAGCAACCATGCAATTCGCCTTGTCGACGGCGAGGATCATGTCGGTCCAGAACTTCGGTCGTTCGTAGAGCTCCCAGGGATGGCATTTCTCGAGCCGAGACGCGATCCACAGCGTCCACCAGTCCGGCAGCTCGCCAATGAACCCGTCAGTGCCGAGCCATTTCCCTAGGAGCTCTCCGCTTCCCCCGAGTTCGCCGCCCGGAGTACTGCGATCACGATCTTCGGCCTGAGCCCGTTCGGGACGCGTGGGTCGTCGAACGGGACCGGGTCGCCGTCGGCGTCGGTGAGATCCCACGACTCGACGAGCAGATCGAACGCTTCGTCGACGGGCATCTCAGCGACGCGCACTGCGACTGCGTACGTGTACGCGTTCGGCCGGTACACGACCGTGATCTCGTGCCCGGTCCAGTCGACCGTCGCGGTCGCCCGATCCGCGGCGAGTTCCGCCAGGGACGGCATCAGAGCGCGTTCGTCTTCGAGATGAGTTCGAACGCGAGAGCCTTGCCCCACGTGGCATCGTGCACGATGTCGAACTCGTAGTCGGTGCACCAGATGTTCTCG
>ERZ724522.989-NODE-989-length-16331-cov-10.119378_pt1 | contig 16331 bp, 12 predicted proteins | sample MGYA00376055_ERZ724522 | MGnify/ENA primary metagenome ERZ724522 (study PRJEB28724, sample SAMN07190884) | wastewater metagenome | isolation source: effluent of sewage treatment plant in Hong Hong | place: Hong Kong | collected 2016-03-17 ... | reverse complement strand
ATGCAGTACCGAGTCGATCACCTTGAGAACCTAAAGGCTGACGTGTTTGACCAGATTGCTACTCCTGTAGTGTATCAGCGAGGTCATGTTGAAGACTGGGAATGGGGTCCTGGTGAGAGGATTTTTGGTGATACTGAATCTACGGTCGAAGTTCTTCACCCAGACGCCACAGCCCTTAACGCTGACATGCAGATCGCCAATCTTCTTAATCTTATGGAAGAGATGGCTGGCGCTCCTAAGCAGGCTATGGGCATTAGGACGCCGGGTGAAAAGACCATGTACGAAGTCCAGTCTTTGGAGAATGCTTCTGGAAGAATGTTCCAGAACAAAGTTCAGCACTTTGAGGCTGTACTGATTGAGAAGTTCCTTAACCAGTATCTTGAATGCGCTAGACGTAATCTAGATCCCACTGAACTTGTTTCTATTGTAGACCCTGATCTTGGTGTCGTAGAGTTTATGCAGGTTACTCCTGCTGATATTGCAGCTAAGGGTAAGCTTGTTCCTGTTGGAGCACGTCACTTTGCCAAGCAGGCTCAGATTGTACAAAACCTTACTAACTTAGCAGGCTCTGCTATCTATCAAGACCAAGGAGTTAACATTCACTTCTCTGGTCTTCGTATGGCTAAGATGATTGCTGAAGCTCTTAACTTTACTGATCCTGAGCTGGTGTCTCCTAACATCCGTCTTTACGAGATGGCTGAGTCTCAACGCACTCAGAACGTTATTGCCACTCAGGTGGCTTCCGAGGCTGGCGCTGATAGCCAAGTCCTCTCTTCTCAGTTAGGACCTAACTCTATGGAAGATGTTCCGCAGTAATCATGCTTGAGCTAGAAGACTTTAAAAATACTCCCGGATTAGACAGCCGTTGGTTTACCGGAGAGTCTAAAGAAGATAAACAGAAATTTGAAGAACAGCTCAAATCACAGACCCTGATTTGGACAAAGCTTATCAAGATTCTCAAGGAGATGTATAGATCGGCAGATGTCCGAGAATACAACTTCGAGACACCTAACATGCATGAACGCATGCTCTTCAATGAAGGGTACAAGAAGGCCCTCATTGATGTATTTAAACTTCTACCGACCCAAAGGGGAGACCAACCCAAATGAGTGTAATTAATGCTGTGACTGAAAGTGGCGAAAGTTCCGAGTCTAGCCAGAATGCAGGTGACCTGCTTGCTAATCTCGTTGGAGAAGGAAAGAAGTACAAGGATGTTAATGCTCTTGTAGCAAGCCGTCTTGAGGCTGACCGTCATATTGAGCAGCTTGAGCGTGAGAACGCTTCTATGCGAGCTGATATGGCTGCCAACGATAACAAGAAGGCTGAACAGAAGACGCTTACTGATATTCTTGCTGCTATTGAAAAAGCCAAGGGAGCTGAGGGCAGTAACCAACCTGCTCCTACCCAGGAAGAGCTTACTAAGCTAATTAGGTCCACACTGTCCCAGACTAAGCAGGAAGAGACGCGTGCTACCAACCGAGAACTCGTGGATCAGAGTCTGATCGCCAAGTTCGGTACAGTAGAGGCGGCCAAGCAGAAGGTTATTGAACGTTCACGAGAACTCGGGCTTACTCCCGGTGTTATTAAGGAACTGTCCGAAACCACTCCTGCTGCTTTTCTTGAATTGTTTGGTGTGACTTCCAACAATAACTCCGTAAACAGCCAGAAACCCGTGGTTAAAGGCAACGTGAATCCTGAATCTATTAACTTGGTGCCTGATAATGGCGAACGAAAGTACGCTTACTATAAGGCTCTTAGGCAGAAGATGGGTCGCAATGCTTTCTATGCTGACACTAATGTTCAGTATCAGATGTCAAAGGATATGGCTAAGTACGGAGAATCTTTTATGTCTTAACATTAAGGAGTAATCTATGTCAGTGACTTCAAACATTGCACATCTTACTCGGTCTAGTGTCTGGACGAACGAGATTAAGGAAGCTCTTCAGGATGAACTGATTGGTCAGGGCCATGTGCGCTGGCTGCCCTTTGAGGGCGGCGGCACTACCCTGAACATTCCGTCTATTGGCGAGAGCGTGGTTCGAGACTACGTTGAAGATACCCCGGCTGTTTATACCAGCCTTGATACTGGTAACTTCCAGTTCTCGATCACCGAATACGTTCAGTCCGGTAACTACATTACCGAGAAGGCCCGTCAGGATCTCTATTACGCTGCACAGCTTGAGGCTAGCTTCGTTCCGAAGCAGGCTCGCGCTCTGGCGGAACGAGTTGAGACGGACATCTACCGCCTTGCTGGCGCTGGTGCTTCAGGTGGTCAGCAGACTGCCAGCCCTAATGCCATCAATGGTGCCGACCATCGCTGGGTTGCTATGGGTACCGACGTTGGTACCAATGACAACCAGATTTCGGTCAAGGACTTTGCCAAGGCTCTCTTCGGCCTTAAACGTGCAAACGTTCCCGGTACTAGCCTGATTGCGCTTGTTGACCCGTCGGTTGAGTATACGATTAACACCGTTACCAACCTTATCAATTTCCCGTCCTCGTCTGGTGCTCCCATGTGGGGTGACCTGATTACCACGGGTATTGGTTCTGGTCCGCGCTTTGTTCGCAACATTTACGGTTTCGACGTTTATGTTACCAACTACCTTCCGGTGGCTGGTGCTAACGGCGGTACTGGCGGCGCTGCGGCTACCGAGGCTATTACCCCGACTGGTGGTTCTTCGGATACCATCTCTACTAGCGGTGTGTGTAACATCTTCATGTCTACGGCTTCGCCGGACCTTCTGCCCTTCATTGGGTCGTGGGGCCAGATGCCGAAGGTGGACTCGTCCTATAACAAGGACTTCCAGCGTGAAGAGTACATCACCACGGCTCGTTGGGGTCTGAAGGTGTACCGTCCTGAAAACCTGATCGTTGTGCTTTCTAGCACCAACGTCATCGTCTAAGGGAGGATACAACTATGGCTCGTTCACTGACTTGGGTTAATAAGGATGGTCTTACGGTGCGCGGAGGTCGTCATACGATTGATAACGACATTCCGGCTCGCGTTGTGACTGCTGGCAAGGTTCAGACGCTTGTCATCAATGTGCCGGATCTTACGGCTCTTGATGATGATGCGACTACCATTGCTGCTGGTTACTTCGTCAACGCTCCGAAGCTTCCGGCTAACGCCTTTATCCACGAGGTTCGGATTATCACGCGCACCGCTGCCACTTCTGGCGGTGCTGCTGATCTTCTGATCGGTGTCTACACGCTCAACGCCACGACTAAGGTGCTTGTCGCTGTGGATGCTGATGGCCTCTGTGCGGCCGGCGATTCCGCGCTGTCTGACTTCAGCGTGGCTGGCGAGACTATCGTGCTTGGTAAGGCGGCTGGCGCTGCCATTATCGGCAAGACGGTTACTCACACCGCCGAGACTGTCGTGATCCCGACTTACGCCACTGCCGCTTACACGGCCGGTGCGCTTGAGATCCAGATCGACTACAGCGTCTAACCACTAAAGGAAAGGGGGGAGGAGACTCCCCCCGATCCCTAAGGAACCACATATGATCTATATGCCTAACTTCGCAGACCAGAGGGTCATTGACTTCTGCACAGGCCACAGTCAGCGTCCTGACTTGGACGGCTTTTACAAGTCGTTATGTGCAGAACTTGGCGTGACTGGTGGGCAGATAGATGAGCTGTGGAAGCAGTATTTAACTGGTAAGTACGGGACCTACCTAGGTCCTAACATTAACGCCTATGAGAATGAAGCAGACTTCGAGTTTAGTGCCTCCGATGCTGCGGTCCTATGGGAAGACAGTACGTCTGTAGATTGGGAAGATGGCACATCTATTGATTGGGAGAGTTAATAATGGGTACTAAAATTTCAGCAGCCTCTGCTATCCTCCCCTCGGCGGTAGCCACTGGAGATATTGTTCCAGTTAGTCGTAGCGGCGGCAGCAAAGGTAAGATTGATCTTAGGGCGCTACTTCCGCCCGGCTTTGCCTACACACAAAACGCGGCCAACAGCGCCGAGTTCAAGTCGCTTGTTTTGGACAACGACACTGGTTTCTCTGCTAGTCCCGGCTCGGTAGAATCTACATCCTTCCGTATCTCGCAGGGCAACTGGAACTCGACGGATGGTACTTACGGTCCTACCCAGACAAAGAGTAACTCAGGGCTTGCCATAGGGTTTAACTGCAAATCGGTAGAGATCGGTCAGGAGTTCCGTGTCGACACCGCAAAGCACGGACTCGGAATCTTCTTTGACTCTAACCACGTGACTGGCTTCGGCCAGACTAGTGAGTTTGCTGTACGATTCAAGAACAAGGAGGGCACTGCCTACTTTGAAGCTCTTCGCTTCGTGTTCGGAAATAGCACCGCTGACGCACATACCAATCCGGGCGAGTATCTGCAAGACGCGCGCATCGGCGTGTCGGGGGTTCGTGGCGCTCGTGGTTGCGACTTCCTAGGATGGACTAACGGAGCAACGATGGGATGGGCAGGGGCCGGCACGTTTAATGCTGACGTGTTCATTGCCAGCATTCGGCGGAACGAGTTGCTTTTCTACCATGACCCGACGCCCACTCACGGCGGCGCTACTTATCCTTTCATTAACATGAGGCTACGGCAGGCAGATCGCTTTACCGTGCGTATGGATTTCGGCATGGCGGCTTCTAGCGACCCCAGTCCGAACAACTATAATACAACCCCTCAGATTCCTACCAGTATGATTAAGTTTGGATCGAGGCCGTACAACAGCACCTACCCCAATGCCAGCCAGATTTACCTCGGTCTATCAGATACAACGCTAGACGCCACGGCAAAGGAGCCGTTCACGGCAGGCGCCAGCCCCGCCATCTGCGCTGTATACACTGGTAACGCGCAGGCTGGTACAAAGGGCATCGTGATTAGGGGTGGTGCGCGTAATACTGGTACTGGTTCTCCTAACGCCGGCCACCTATTTGAAGTTCAGAGTACGGCAGATTATGGCGCAACCGGCACTATGACGTGGGCTTTCGGTAGCGACGGTACATTAATCTGCGGCTCTACACAACGAACGTCAGGTGTTGGTACTAACTCGTTTACCCCTACTTGGAAGATTCCAGGAGGCGGCGCACCAGCCCAGTTGGAACCCACGTGGCTTCATGTGTATTCCTCGCAGGGTGGTTCTAAGTATTACGTGCCGGCGTTTGCTAACTAAAAACATCATCACGGAGATTGACGTATGCGAGTAGATTTTAACCAGACCTTAAAGCAGCTAGACGGTTCGGATATACTTACGGAGACTAGTGAGCCGTTGACCCTAGGTCGCCTCTGCACAGTGGCACTGCTAAATGATGACTCAGGCAATGGCAGTGATAAGGAGCGCCGTTACCGAATGGCCCAGAAGTTGTACCACAACGGAGAGCACGAGTTTTCCACGGAAGACGTGGCTTGGCTAAAGGACACGGTTGGTCGCATTATTACCAGCACCCTTCACGCTGGTCAGGCTCGTATTATGTTGGAGGCTGGTTCCTAAAAATGTCTACTACTGTTCTTGATATTGTTCAGCAGGTCCTGTCAGATATTGACGGGGATGAAGTTAATGGTATTGGAGACACGGTTGAGGCAATGAAGATTGCCAATATCGTTAAGCATACCTTTAATACAATTGTAGATGAATATGACCTGCAAAGCGTTAAGACCCTATTTCAGCTAGAAGGACTTGGTGACACAGCTAAACCCACTGTTATGAAATTCCCAGATGGGTTCCACTCTATAGAGTGGATTAAGTACAACATCCGTACTGCTACTGATACAGTAGACAACTGGGTTAACGTACTTCAGCTTGAGCCTGCTGACTTCATTGACCATGTGACTCAGCGCAACGCAGAGGGTGTGGACATGACTCTGGCTAATAACGTCACCATCAAGATTATGGACAATAAAGGTCCTAGTTACTGGTGTACGTTTGATGGCAGCACAGTTGTGTTTGACTCCTATGACAACGGAGTAGATTCTACGCTTAACTCCAGTAAAACTAACTGCTACGGCCAGACTAGACCTATACTTACTCTGGATGATATTACTCCTATTCCCCTTCCTCCTCGTTTTATTACTCTTCTTACCAATGAGGTGCGTCGTACATCTTTTGATTTAGAGAAGGACGGTATTCCTATCTCAGTGATGCAAGACGCCTCTCGTAGTACCACTAGAATTCAGAGAACCAGACATGTAGATAGAATGAACCGAGAACGACACAACCTTCCTGATTACGGACGTAAACGGAGATAAACAAATGAGTGAACTACTGACCCGAGAATACGGCCTAGCCACCAGAACCGACCCTACTGGTAAGGCTTGGGTAGCTGCCAAGGCTGCAAAGGATAGTCCCTTGTACGTGGCTGCTGTTATTCGCAATGGAGTTCCTACCAATCCCGGTACTGGTATTCCTGAGTATCTTACAGGAACCTTTACTAACGAGTTCCGAGTTCTTAGTATGATTGATCGTTATCTCATTGAGCTGTGGGATAAGTCTGATCGTACTGATCGTTACAACAAGGAACGAAGGGCTGCTAACGGCTAAATATGGCCCGCGCGAGAGACATTGATACCCGCCCTGCTTCTGTAGAGAAGACCTTTTTTGATTTATCAAAGGGTCTTGTAACCGAGATATCTCCTCTAGGGATGCCGGGCGGCACCACTATCGCAGAGTCTAACTTTGAGATTATGCGAGACGGTACTCGTCGTCGGCGCAAGGGAGTGCGTCAAGAGACTGGCGGCACTCTTCTGGACTTTGCTGGTACAGAGGAGAGATATCCAACCACTGCTAGTGCTTTTGCTAGTTATCGCTGGGCTGGAGTTAACAGTGACCCCAGCCTAGTTATAATTGTTGCTAAGATTGGACAGTACTTGCGCTTCTATAAGGAAGGCACTCCTCTGTCCGCTAACATATACGAAGACTTTGTAGACCTCAGCGAGTTTCGGTCTATTACCGACACGGAAGATACGTATGACTATGTAGGCCGCGAGACGGTCACTATGTCATCCCTGCACGGCAGGTTGTTTGTTGCCGGTGCTCACATTAATCCTTTCTATGTTGCCTTTGATCCCGAGACTCTGACCTTCAACTCTACTCCTCTGCAAATTAAGATTCGAGATTTCTGGGGTATTGATGATGGCGTAGGCATCGGTGTAAAGCCTACTACTTTATCAGACGACCACAAGTACAACATAGCTAATAGAGGTTGGGGCCTCACTACTTGGACTAAGTACTACCAAGGCAAGTTGGCGGATGGTGGAGCCATTAGCCCTGTTCCCAACAAATACCCTGCTAAGAATCAGATTTGGTGGAAGGCACTAGTCCGGTACGCTGACGGTTCTTACGAGGAGTCTTTCTCGGATCTGTACAAGATCAAGAAGTTTGATACCAAAGCTATCGAAGCCGAAATCTTTGGCACTATGTCGGCCCCGCAGGGTCATCTGTTTCTTAATCCTTTTGATACTAGGATTGGTATGACCGATGGCGTAGAGGCTGATGGTATTGTGACTAAGCAGATTACTGACGTAGAAATTATTAACATCAATAACTATGTTGATAACGGTGATGGTACGGTATCTCAGCTTATAAGGTTCCGGCTCACTGTTCCTAATAGCAGCGATGCTTTTTCTACTGGCGATGAGGTGATGCTTCGTGGTTTTTCTGTAAACCTTAAGAAGGCTATTATTAAACCTAATCCTCCGTTTGGTTATACGTATAAGCACAAAGAAGTTCCGTTTGATTTTCCTGCAAGTTCAGTTGAGATTGTAGGCGACACCACCACTACTGTAGATGTTAGGCTTCCGTATACCGGCCCTCGTCTGGCTTGCAACTATAGCAGCGGCAGTGATTGGTACCTGACTCCAGAGAATACTTTGGCATCGGTTAACACTTACGGCACTCTAGAGGAGGGTGGATATTACACCAAGTCCTCTGGCTACGTTACCGATGAACGTCCTCGCGCCACTGCGGCTTTTGCTGGCCGGGCGTGGTTTGCTGGATGTAATCATCCTGAACTGGCAAATGTAATCTTCTATTCTCAAATAGGAGATTCCACCACTGGTGGTACTGTAGCATACTCAAAGATGTATCAAGCAAGTGATCCAACGTCTGAGTATAATAACATAGTCCTTCCTACTGATGGCGGTATGTTAACTATTGCAGGGCTGTCAGGGGTAGTTGGCATGGTTCCTGTTGGGACTAGTATAGTAATTCTAGCCAACACAGGTATCTGGGAAATTAATGGCGGAGACTCCTACTTCAGTGCAGTATCCCAGTCTCAGAGAAAGATATCTGAAATCGAAGTGGTTAGTCCTGATGCTTGGGCTCTTACTGATGACGGCTTGGTAGTCGCATCTCCCAGAGGCATTTTCCGAGTACAGGCTAACGATCAGTCAGGTCGTCTTGGCGTTGAATCATTAACCCTTGACACTATCAACACCTACTGGCAAAGCATTCCTGTGTCTAGGTACGAGTCTGTTAGGCTGGTATACGATAACAGCCAGTATAGGCTGTATACCTTCTTTAGCGATAGCTCAAATCTACTGCCTTATCATTCGTACAACAGAGCTGTTGTGTATGATATATACAAGCAAGGATTCTATAAGCTAGACTTCCCAGCTACTGGACTAACTTATATTCACGGGGTAACTACTCTTAATGATGTAAGTGTTCCAACAGATAATACTAAGGTCAAGTTCTTTGTCATGGCTCTTGACGATAATCCAAGTCTGTTTGTCTGCGATATGGCAAACACTTCGTTTGTTGACTGGAACTCAACTGAGCAGATTCCATTTTTAGAGACTGGATATGACGGAGTTGGAGAAAGTAATTACCGCGCGCAAGAGGTAGCACAAGCCCAACCAGACCATGCCAGAGATAGGTTCAGCCCTAATATCTTTGTATATATGAAACGTACAGAGACTGGCGTTGATTCAGAGACTCTTGAGGTTCTAGGTCAATCCAGCCTTCTTATGGAAGGTCGTTGGAATTTTGTGGATAACTATGCGTCTGGGCAGATAGGATCAACTCAGCAGGTTTACAGACCTCGCTCTAGTAGTATTACTGAAATTCCTGCAGGTAAGGTTGTCGTTAGTAGAAACAAAGTACGAGGTAAAGGCAGAAGCCTTCACCTTAAGTTTACAGGAGAGGCTGGCAAGGACGCTCATCTGCTAGGCTACTCTATTGAGTACAAGGCTGAGAGGAAAGCATAATGGCAACGGATACAGCCAATGGAGCAGTTGGAGGTTTTGCTGCTGGAGCTAAGTTAGGTTCAGTTATTCCAGGAGTAGGCACGGTTGTAGGTGGAGTAGTTGGAGCAGTTGTAGGTGGTGTGTTTGGTGGAGCATCTTCCCGAAAGAAGAAGAAAGCCGCCCGGCTGTCCAGAGAAATTACCGCCATCCAGCGCATGACTGCTCGCAGAGCTACTATTGTAGAGGCTATTCAAGCAGGCGCTATGGCTTCTATAGCTGCTCAAAGCGACGGCTTTGATCCTCAAGGCACCAGTTCAGCTATAGGTATACAGCAGTCCGTATACGCACAGGCTCAGTCTAATCTTAAGACTGAGAGTATGGTATACAACAGGCAAATGAAGATTGCCTCTCTTCTTAAACAAGCTCAGCGATCTACAGACACCTTATCGCTTCTTAAAACTGTTGCTGATAAAGGCCCGGGACTTTTTGGTAAGTAATAAATATGCCCATTAATAGAGTACAGCCTCCTTCTCTTAATAGAGCACCTATAGTAGGTCCTGAGAACTCCGTTGATCGCGGAGGTCCTCCGGCTGACGCCTATGCTCTAGCTGTAACAGCGGCCTACGGCCTGCCTGTCAGCGAATATAACAAGATAAGGCAGGCATACGAATCTACTGGAAACCTACAGCAGCTTATCAATCTCCGTAAGCTCTATGAGGCTAGGAAGGACGAGGAAGCTGGCAGGAATCTAGCTCAGCTTGCTATGCAAGGCGCTGAGAAATACGGATATGATCGTAAGTCTGGATACTTTGATCCCTCTAATCCTAACTTCCAGCTTGCTGCAGATGCTATTACCAGAGAGTTCTACGCCTCTCGTGGTAAGTCTTTTCGTGCTGGTATTGTTCAGGGAGTAGCTTCTCAGCCACTTCCTTGGGACGCTACACCGGAGGAGATTGCAGACCAAGCCGCTGCTCTTGAAAGCCCTGAGCTTGTTCTAGATAAGGTAGACCAAGACTTTGCTGACTACTCAGCTACTAGGCGTACTGCATTCCAGCGAGAGGGAGCAACTGGAGGCATTCTAGAATCTCTCGGTGGTGGAATGATCGACGCCCTTATGGTTCCTCAGATGGCTGCTTCTTACAAGCTGTTCCAGGAGTTTAATCCTGATGCTTCTCTTCTTGAGAAATTTAGCTGGGCTAACGCTCTTGATATGATTACCAAGACTTACTACGCACAGCCTACCGAAGAGGCTAAGTCTAGGTTCATGCGTCGTGCTTTTGAGCTTGCATCAGAGAGTAATGCCTTCTGGTCAGACGCTTCTGTACTTCAGGTAATTGAAGCGGCGCAAGGTCCTAGCGGAGTGGATTCTCTTTCTGATCCTCAGAGACTTGAGTTCCTTAGCAACATGGTTAACCAAGGTCTGAATATTGCAGGCTTCGGAATGGGTGTCTGGGAAGGAGCTGCTGGCGCTAGCTGGAGGGGTGGTCTTAAGCTTCAGGGCGTGGCTGCAGATGTAGCCACCACAAGTCCTGCAACCATTGAACGTATTCTGTCTGAAGACTCTATCTCTTCACTAGGAACTAATGGTGGCATTAAGGTTGGCTTAGGCACACCTGAGGAAAAGGCTATTAGCCAAGCTCCTATCTACCGCTTTAACGATATGACAGAGGAGCAGTTGTCTGCTTCTGCGCCTTGGCTCGGGGATGTACCTCAGACTATCAAGAATGAAGAAGTACGTCTTGCTGAGAATGAGGCTGTTATCCGAGCACAGGCTGATGCTGCGTACGCTAACTCTATTGATGAGAGTGCGGCAGTTGCTGCTATCAAGCGAGAGAACGAGAACTTTGAAGCTAACCTAAAAGGAACTGCTAGGGTCAACCTGTCAGAGACTCAGCTTAATCCTGATGGTACAGGCTTTAAGATTCGCACTTCTATTGGTCGAAACAATCGCTCAGGCTGGACTGAGAAGGAAGCCCTGCTTCGTGCTAGGTCTATGACAGACCAAGGGTATGATATTCGACTGTACCAGATTACAAAGGGCAAGAAGGAATACCTGCCCTCTGATCCTGTGGCTGTTAAGAACCGGCTTAAGGCTATTGAGTCTGGCGATAAAGAGCTTAAGAAGGGCGTATACCTTGAAGTAAACAAGGAGTACACCTACAGTCCTAGGGACAGTGCTGCGTTTGGGGATGTTATTGTTAAAGGCTGGATGTGGGCTGGTAGGTGGGCGAACAATTACTCGTTCCCTTCTGCGTTCATGACCAAGAAGCTTCGCACTAAGTACACCAACAACGTACTTCTTGAAACTTCTATTATTCGGCACCTTGAGCAGGCTATGGAACCTATCCATAGGCTCACCAAGGAAAAGCAGATGACTCTAAACCAGATGCTTGAATGGGCAGAATCCAATGCAAAGACTACTAAGGCTCCCACTACTCTTAGTCAACTTATTGGTAAGTTTGGCGATCAGCTTACTAGCGATCTTGTTATTGGCTTTCATGCTGCTCGCAACGTTAATGACATTATGTATAAGGTTACTGCAAAGCGTGTCCGAAATGCTCTTGGTGGAGAGAACGGACTAACGCTAATGCACGATGTTAATGGCTCTATGTATCACGGAGCACGTATTGATATTGCTGCATCTAAGAAAGCAGGAGGCTTCTTCCTTGATCCTGAGACTGGTACCATTAAGCGTATGTCTCATAAGGAACTGGACAAGCTGTATAACGATGGGGGATTTGTTCTTCGTTCCCCGTTGGCGGAGAAGTCTGGCAATAGTGTAAGCAACTACATTGCCTTCAACCCGAAGAGTAATCCTAGCTGGCACTCCCGGTCGCTGGTACAGTTTCCTCTTAAGTATGAGCCGGACTATCGTCCTCGCGTATACATGAAGCCTATCTATGTCTACAAGGTTACGGACGGTGTAACCGTCAACGGCCTTAAGACTGAGTTTAAGGAGGCTGTGGGCGTTGCCGGTTCACAGAAAGAGGCTGCAGATAAGGTAGCTATTCTTAATGCAAACTCTAAGAAGCCTAAGAATGTAACCTACATAAAGGGAGACGATAATCGTCTCGTTGGAGTCGACCAAAGGCTGGCGGATATAGAAGCTCTGAGAGCCGATAACCGACTGCTTTACGGAGATAAGGGTGAGCATCTTAAGGACGTAGAAGGCAACCTAGCGGAGGTTGTTGATCCCATCAATATGATGCTTCGTCATATGCGAATCATTGCTAGACAGGTGTCTATGGAAGATCTGTCTAGATTTATGTTTACTGGCTGGAAGAAAGAGTTTAAGGATGTAGTCAAGGCTTACGAAACTCAGCACGGGAAGAAGCTTTCTCTTGACGAGTACGGTCAGGTTACTGCTGCTTTGAAGGAGATGGCTAACAATGCCACTACCAACAGGGCAGGAGAAGCTCTGCTTGCTTGGGAGTACATTAACTCTATGCGAGGTGTTCTTAGCAACACCAGCGGTACTTTGCGTAGATGGATGGTAGCTGCTTCTGAAGGATTCTACAACTTTGCCAGCTCTGTTGGAATCGGTAAGTTTGCTAAGACTGAGCTTACTGATCGTATAGCTCGTCTTGATCCTGCACAGGCTCTCAGGACTATTTCCTTCTACGACTACATTGTATTTAATCCTGCCAAGCAGGCGCTTATTCAGGGCCTGCAGCCTATGTTCATTGCACCTCTAGTTTTGAAGGATGCACTAACCTTTAGGTGGACGCTTAATGCAGGTCTGCTTGCTCAAGGTGTGCGGAGATTATCTATCCGCAGGTCGGCTGGTAAGGATGTGTACTCAGCTATACGTACTCGTAACGCTAAGCTTATGAAGGTCACTCCTGAGGAGTATGACCTTATTGTTACTAAGTTGGAAGATTCAGGACTTCTCTCTGCTATCAGTGGTAGGAATTGGGGTAGTGACTTTGCTGAGACTATTACCAACGTACCTAAGTCTAAGTTTGGTAAGTATACTCAGTATGCTGCTAAGCCTTTTAAGAAGATAGGCGATCTCTCTCAAGAGGTAGGCTTTAACTTCGGAGAGGGCATTAACGTACTTCACTCCTACTCTGCGGCTATCCTTCTTAAGCAAAAGGAGAAAGGCTTTAAGGGATTCAGCAAGATGACTGATAAGGAATGGAATGACCTTATCCTAAAGACTAGCGACTTGTCTGGTGGTATGAACCGAGCTAACCGTGCTGCGTGGCAGAACGATGCTGCGCTGTCTACCTTGCTTCAGTACATGCAGTTCTTTCAGAAGTCGGCCTACACTATGTTTGGTATGAATAGAGGAGCTTTTACTTCTGCAGAGTCTGCTAAGATATTTGCTCATCAGGCACTTGGTTGGGGCGCTTCTGGTATTCCGCTTCTTCCATTTATCATACCTGATCTAGAGGAACACGGAATCTCTAAGGAATGGGCAGAAAAGATTAACTACGGCCTGTATGATTTCCTGTTTGATAAGGCGTTTCAGCTTGCCCTACAGGACCCGGATGTTAACTTTGACTTTGCTAGGTTTGCAGCTCCCGGTGCTGGTACCTTCAACACGATAGTTGAGATGTATGAAGCTATGTGGGAGGGTCCTATCCCTGAGTGGGTGCTAGGCCCTTCTGGTGATTCTATTGAAGGAATCTATGAGGGAGTTAAGCTTGGCTGGGACATCTTTAGCTGGAGAGAAGATCAATCGTGGGAGGAGTACCAGAGCATTCAGGAACCCGGTGCTGTTGTTGAAGCTCTGATTGCGGCAGCCGAAGGTGGCATGTCAGGACTGTCTCATGTCCAGCAAGCTCGGATGGCTCTTAAGCTTCAGCGGTACCAGAGTAAGAGTGGAAAGCTTTCTCCTATTGCTATTGATACTGCCACTGCTCTTGTTCGTGCGTTTACTGGTGGTCTTAGGCTGCAAGATGAGCAGGATATGTGGAAGATTGCAGAGGAGCTTTCCACAGTCAAGAACCCTGAACTTCTGTCAGGCCAGTACACAGGTATGACCAATGACGCTCGTGAAATCTATAACCGTATGGCACGAGTTCTTATACGTGTAGGCGACGGCACAGGGACGATGGATGAGTTTATTTTGCTGAACAAGATTATCAAGCAGCAGCTTACTCTTAATACTCCTATGGAAGCTCTGGCGTTTAAGGACGCTCTTCGTAATATCTCGAATGAGTACCAGCAGGAAGGCAAGTCTCTGCCTCAGCTACTAGCTAAAGCTGTTACTCGCGGACAGCCTATCCCAGAGTGGATCATCAACCGTGTGCTTACCTCTAAGCAAGGAACAGAGGATGAGCGAAAGGCAGTAGCTAATTACATTCGTATGCGTATGCTTAACTCAGAGCAGGCTCTGCCGCTGGCTATACAGAACGTTGAACGTGAATCTGAAATACTTAAGAACCTCAAGGAAGCTCAGTAATGGAACAACCTATTATCTCCCCCACTCAGCTCACTAGTGTTAATGAGCCTGATCCTACTCCTCTTGATACGGAGGCTGTAGGCAGCGCCATTGACGCTGTTGCTGGTGTTCTAAACAAGACTAGGGTTGATAAGTTTAGAGCTGAAATGGATCTAGAGGAAAAGAAGTATCAAGAAGCTCTGGCTCAAAGAGACGCGCAGCTTCAGAAGGACCTGCTTGCTATTGAGCAGTCCAACCCCGGCAAGTCTATTGTTGATCGCCTCAACAAGGAGTTAGCAAAGCAAGAGCTGTTAGCCAAGCAGGGTAAAGCTGATGACACTGCTGTGGTTGTGAGGAAGGAAACCATCTACCGCAAGTACGCAGCTAAATACCCTGGCCTTGTTCCTGAATTTGATGAGGTAGCCAAGAGTAGCGGTCTTGGTGGTCTTAACTCTTACACCACTCAGTTTATGACTAACGCCTTTAACGAGGCGTATGCTGGCGAGAAGCAGAGTGCTACACTTGAAGACCTTCAGACCCAGATGGACGATACGCTCAAGGATATGAAGAAGTACGCCATCTTGCCTGATAACTATCCGTCCTTTGAGGACGCCTATGAAGCTTATCTTAAAGCTGCTGACCTAGAGAGTAGGCGAAAAAGCGCCGCTGCTCGTAAGGAAATCTACCTCAGCAACACCGAAGTTACAGATGACATGGGGAATAGAAGCAGGGAGGAGCAATTAAACCAGTTTGCTCCTAGCTACATTAAGAACATCACAGCTCCGTTTGTTAATGCCTTTCAGGAGTTCATGACAGGTGACTCTGAGGCTCTTCAGAACATTGATCCTAGCGTATTTGTAGCCCGAAAGAATCAGGCTATGGTGGATGCTAAGACTGCTATAGCGGAGATGCGTAGCGAGTTGTACGCGGTAGGAGGTAAGACTAGAATCTCTGATAAGGTAGAAACTCAGATTAAGGATATAGAGAGTCTACTTGAGGATCTTAATAAGTCAACATCTGTTGAGGATATGTTTGCTATCATCAAAGGAGTCGACGCTACTGCAGGCAGTGCTGTTGATAGGAAGATTGGTATAGGCAACATGAAGATGATCGGAGTCTTGAAGGACCTTGCTCAGGCAGGACATCCTGTTGCTAGTGCTGGTCTTGAAGCCTTTACTACGGAATTTGTTCCCACTCTTCTAGGTGTCACCACTACTAAGTTTAGCGCAGCTACGGACGAGAACGGGAACATGATTATCCCTAACTCCAATATGATTGATAATCTGGCTACAGGTGAACGAGGGGCCAACGCTTCTACTGCCTATGATACTATTCAGAAGGAATGGCTGCCATCTGCTCGTACTTGGATTAACTCTAAAGACCCAGAGATTAGAGCTAGAGGGTACATTCTTAATGCAGACCTAGCCGTTGCCATGAGCAAGTATTATCGCGATAACAACGATGTTCCTAGCGATAAGCTAGTGGACGAAGTGTTTGGCGTACTTGCAAACCCTCAGTATATCGGTGAGCTGATTGACTCTGGTAAGGTATCTGAGGATGTGCTTGCTCACATCACTGGTGCGGTAGAGTATATTAGCCGAGCAGAGTATACTCAGATTGCTCTTGAGGCTAACGAAGCTCTTAAGAGTATACGTAAGGGGGGTCCCACTAATAGGAAGACTACAGCAGAAGAAACTCTTAGCATGATTAGAGGTACTGCTGGTGTTGGTGGAGGTGTGGGTGGTATTATTGCTCCGCCTTCCGAAGGCCCTGCAGCCTACAGTGAGGT
>ERZ724522.988-NODE-988-length-16332-cov-22.380906_pt1 | contig 16332 bp, 30 predicted proteins | sample MGYA00376055_ERZ724522 | MGnify/ENA primary metagenome ERZ724522 (study PRJEB28724, sample SAMN07190884) | wastewater metagenome | isolation source: effluent of sewage treatment plant in Hong Hong | place: Hong Kong | collected 2016-03-17 ... | reverse complement strand
TCGTTTCTGCTGCAATGTGAATCCAATAACCTTCTTGTATTCAAATCTTTTCATGATTTTTGATATTCTTTTGTTTCGCCAATACGCGAGTTATGCACAAGTTTAAGAAAACAGCGTCCGTGCATTAATCCGCTGTTCTGCAATTTTGAAATAGTTCTCGTCTTTCTCTATTCCTATAAAAGAACGATTAGTGTTTTTGCAGGCTACTCCTGTGCTTCCGCTTCCCATAGTTAAATCAACAACTAAATTACCTTCGTTGCTAAAAGTCTTTATCAAATCTTCGAGCAATAAAACAGGTTTTTGTGTTGGGTGCAAATTGTCTCTATCTCTTTTATATTCAAAAACATTATCTTTATATTTTCCACCTCTCCAAAGGTTAAAAGTTGATGAAAATTCGTTTTTATATTGGATGTAAATTTCTTTTAATTCTTCTTTTGTTTTATCAAAATGGTAAAATTCATTTAACAATTCATAATGCCTTTCATTTATTTCTTGTATCTGGGCATAGCTCCAATCTAATTTATGTTGACATATAACCTTTGCACTTTGTATGTTTTTAGCAATTCCGCTTTTTAAATACGCTTCGTGCAATCTCTTGTCATTCCAAAATATACCAACTTTTTCTTGTGTTTCTTTTAACCAAGTCCTTATTGGGTGTGCAAGTTCAATATCATTTATTTTACTAAATATCAAAATATCCTCTGTCCTATAAAGTAAAGCACTTTTTGAACGCATAAAACTACCAAGTGTATCTTTTAGCCAAATTGCTCTATAATTGAATGGTAGGTTTGGTATTGCTTTATTTATCAATTCCCTTGTAAATGGTTCTTGTGCAAATAAAATCATTTTACCATTTTTGCGAAGTATTCTATTTGCAACCCGCATTATTTTGTCTGTATCAATAATACTGTCCCATTCGTGTTTTTCTTGTCCATTGTGGTATATACCTGTTTTACTTTGCCCGTCCATAGTTCCATAAGGCAAATCCGTAAGTATCAAATCAACACTTCCGCTTTCTATTTTATCGCTTTCAATCAGGCAATCCCCGAAAAAAAGACGAGAAAAAACCTGTGCATAACACTCGCTATAAGTAATGGCGGGTGTAGTGGGCATATTATCGTTTGTGCTTTCTATTGTCATTTGTTGTATTTTGATAGTGAGTAGTTCCAAACCGCCACTACTCATAGCGGTAACGTTAGCGGCAATACGTATGACTTCTAACACGAAAACTACCGCATATTTGACGTTTGGTAAATCCAATTACTGCTCCACAACGGAAACATACTTCTCCTTCTGTAATTGTAGCACAGTTTCCGTCAATTTTATATTCATAAATATTTTCAAAATCTTGTCTAAACCCTTCTGACCATTCTATCTGATAAGTGCTACAATTATCATAAATATTTTCGTGTTTGCATGGCTCAAAGGAACATGATTGAAGTACTGTCGCTAACATCGCATATACGGCAATAGCGGTTACTGTAATAATTTTAAACTTTTTCATTATATTTTACTTTTTATTGTTAATTAAACTTTTGTCTTTCAAACCCGCTACTGCGTATATGCGTAGCCGTTATAGTCAATGGCTAACAGATTGCATTTTCCAATCGAAACTTATGCAACCTATAAATGTATCCTTGCCTTGTCAAATGATACGCCCAATGTTTAGTAGCAACTTTATACAAGCTATCTAAATCGTCATTATTTAAAGTTTCAAAAGCAATATTCCAGTTTATTAAGATACCTAAACATTGTTCTTCTGTTAATTGAGATTTATTCATGCCAATGCCTATAACACGGGTTTGGCAAAATGGCTGTTCAGTAACTCTATCAATCATTTGTTTTTAATTATTAAGTTTAGTAATTCTATTGAGCATTTGGTTAGGGCTTCTTCGCCAAGCACCCGACCGTTGTAGGCAATTTTATTGCCTTGCATTTTCGCTATTTTCACATCCTTTACATTGTGTCTTACACCTTTTTACACCTCCTTCGCTTGGGTCAGAAAGGCAATAAAACTGTTCGCTTCGCCCTACAACATCGTGTATGCGTAATGCTACTTCTCGTTCTATCAATTCATTTAGTTCTTTTTCAAACGCATCGTCTAACTGTTTGCGTTTTGGCGCAAGTATCCACCAGTTTGACCATTTACTTATAAATTCTTTCATTCTATTTAATTTTTTAGTTAATAATACGCCCTACGCATACACGAGAAACGTTATGGTCAATTGCCTTGCTCAAAATTCTTCATTCTGTCAGGGCAAAGCTTTGAAGCCTTGCTATGTTCTTTCAATGGGCGACCACAGTGAGAGCAAGGCAACTGTTCGCTTCGCACCATAACAGGCGGTTGGTGCAATGCTTCAATTAGCGCATCTTCAAGCCAATTCGCATAGTCAACCCAATTGTCGTACCACCTAATCCCCTTTTCAGCAAAATATTTTTCTTTAAAGTCTTTATTTGTCATTGTATCGTATTTTGTCATTAATAATCGCACTTCGCCAACCGCCTTACCGTTAGCGGCAATTTTACAGACACTCCGCAGGAATAGCAGGTAAAACATTGTGTTCCCACCATTCAGAACCATCGTATTCACCTCTTGACAACCAAGTGCCATCTTCTAACCACACAGTTCCGTAAAGTTCTTGTCCACCATATCCACTATCATATTCAAAATCTAATGAGTTTAAAAACTCGTTGTATTCATCATTTGTGTGGTTAAATTTCAAAACTTTTTTACTTCTTTCATTTTCCCATCTTCCGTAGGTAATCGAAGCACATTTGATTTTCGCAGTGTCTTTTACTGCATCTAATAATTCTTGTTTTGCGTTTGCCATTTTGTATTTATTTAAAGTTTATAATTCGTAAAAAAACTGCCACTAACACACGTTTGGCAAAAGTGGCGGTGCAGTTCTCCGCTCGACAATTACTGGTATGTTCATCATTCGTTCTCCGCATCGGCATTTGTGGTAAAAAACGCCACCTTCGCCAAGCATGGGAACGTTAGCGGCAATTTGCGTGGACGCTATTTAACACAGGTTTAAATTTTTTAATCATTATATATTCAAGTTTCAAAACATCCTCAATAGTTGCATCTTCTCTCCACATATCAGCACAAAACCATAGGCAATTATTGAAAGGCATATCTTTGTCTTTTAAGTGTTGCAATAATCGACCTCTTATGTTTTTTGACATCCCTATATATATTAATTGGTCTTTGTAAAAAAGGTGGTAAATCCCCAAACAATTAGGTATTATTTCTTTACCAAATCTACTTACAACCATTTGTAAATTAAAAGGTTTGCCAATTACCACCCCGTCAACTGTAAAATCATTGGACATTTCAATACCTTCTAAATATTCTATACCAATAAAACTGCCACTAACAGCACCTAAACAAGATGGCTGGTTCAGTTCTTCGTTCATAGCTTTTTGGTCTCTTTCATCCATTGTTAATTTCTAAACGCACGTATTAGCTTATACACTATAAGTTCCTTGCTAACGAAGCCTGTGTCTTTATTTGAATTAACTTCTTTTTGCTCGGTATTGATTATATCAACCACATCTTTTGGCATCTTCGATTTATTAAATCTAAGACCCTCATTTCTTTTTGTTGGCTTTTTTTTCTGCATCTAAAATTTGTTTTACTTTTTTATAGTCTGTTTTTGAAAGAGTGTAATCGTAGTAATATCCAGCAATCCCGTATCTGCTTTTGAATATTTTTTTCGTTCTTACAAGATTCAAGTTAAACTTCTGCTCGATTTTTCGCGCCATTTCTCTGGCCGGATTAGAGAACCCGAAGTTAATGAAACATGATTTGATGTTGATAGCCTTCCCTGACAGCAGGAACTTCAACATAGCTCTGGTTGATGGAGTGGTTATCATTACTTTTTTGTTTTTGTGTGCTACAAATATACATATTGTTTGAAATACTTAAATTAAGTATGTATATGTTTGTAACAAATTTATTAACAAAAACACAGAATGACATCAGAAACCTGTCTTAAAATCACAAAACAAAGCGGGACTATACACTATGCTCCGCTAATAAATCAAAAGGCACTTGTCTCCAGAAATGCACACATGGGCATTCATGACTTCAAGGTTGAGAAAGTAATTATTGAGAAAGAATTTGATGAGTCAACAGCAACACATGTAGTTGTTTCAGAGAAAGTGATTGCGATTGTTTCTGAAAGCAAAAACATCGCATTACGCGAATATGTGAAAGAAAGCAAGGACGAAAACATGGCTCTGAAAGCCAAGATTGCACAACTTGAACGTCAATTGGGAGGCGCATCAGAGGTGAAATCAAATTCTTCTGAATCGAAATCAGAAACAGCCATCGAAACAGTAGCGCGAATAAATGCCATTGACAGCATTGCAGAAATCGAAGAAATATTACAGACAGATGAGCGCAACACAGTCGTGAAGGCAGCAAAAAAAAGACTTGAAATATTACAACTGAAATAAAACAAAACCAAAACCATGTCGAAATTATTAGCTGAATTTATCTCTAACCTTGCGGCAAAAGCAGGACTAAAGGCAGACGATGCGGAACTATTGGAATTAGTGCAAAACAAAGCATTAGCAATAGACATTCCTGATACGCTTGTTAACGCATTAGAGCAGAACATTCACTCATTGCAATCTGCGGAAAGCAAAATAAAGAACAAGCTGAAAGCTGAAATTTATAACGGCCTCGATGCTGAATTTGACCGCATGATGGATGATGCCGGTATGGATGATGCCGTTAAGTCTGAATTTAGTTCAAAAAAATTCGACAGTTCAATCAAACGTGCCGTTGCGATTTCAAACAAAATTTCAGAACTTACGTCAAAGCAACATTCAAGCGGCAAGGATTCGCAGAAGTATATTGAGGAAATTAATAAACTAAAATCAGATTTGTCAGCACTTGCAACATCGCATAAAACAGAAATGGAAAAGGTGATGGCTGAAAACGAATCGAATTTAACAAATATTGAAATAAACTCAATGTTATCCGGGTACAATTACGGGCTTGGCGACATTGACAAAGACATAAAATTACTCACCGCAAAAACGATGCTTGAAAAAGCGTTGGCTAATGATTCAGCGAAAATAATCCGCAAGGATGGTAAGCTGATGCTTACTGCCGGTGATGGGTCGAAATTTTTCGACAAAAACAATATAGAAAAAGATTTGAAGTCATATACGGAGGGTGTCATCTCGACAATTCTCAAAGCCACTGACCCTGCTCAAAGGCAGAGTAATAATAATCACTCGATTAATCCAAAGATGTCGGTGGCGGATAGCAAATTCTTAAACTCATTAAATTCAGAGATTACCGCTGCTTCATCCAATGGTTAATTATGGTGATAAACTCACTTCATTAATACCATAAATAAATGAATACAGGATTAAGGCTGCCCTTGCTTTTAGCGCAACGTGCAGTATTTGGAGGTGACTCAGCACCACAGATGAAACTCCGACCAACAGGTTATTTAAACTACCTTCTGAATCAATCTAAGCCCAATCTTATCAGCACTTCGCTCGATGACAAATCAGGCTACATCAAAGATGCGAAGATTCGTTTCAAAAAGCGAAATCAAGCACCTATTTCAACGGAGGATAATTGCGAAATTCAGGCTTTACCGGCTTACTTCGAGCAAACATTACCTTCTACATCATTCAGCCGTACAAGTGTTTTCTTTGAATTTGACTTGATTAAGCAATTCACAGAAGACGCACTGAAACTGCAGACCATAGGCACGCCTGCTACATCAGTAATAATGGAAGTGATGGACACTATCCGCTCCAACATGGGCGGATTGCTTAGTGCTATCAATTCAGACCTGATGACTGCTCAGGTTAGTGCTTTTGGTGTGAACGCTGTTAGCGGTAGTAATGCAGCACGTACAATTAATTTTGCGCAGAATGCCGCAACAAACGTTTTAGATTCAGGCGTAACCCGACTTCTTAACGATGCGATGTTCAACGAAACAATGTTAGATGGTGCTGCAATCGTAGGTTCTGGTTTAATCAATAATTACATCTTACAACAGAAAGTAAAGACTGCTGACCAAGCAGGTGTTAACACGGCTGCGTATGGATTACCAGCGTTCTATTACGACCCTGCGGCAGCCTCAATATGGGGCACTAATCAATTCGGTTTATTTGCGAAAGATGCGGTTCAGTTAATCAACATCTGCCGTTTCCGCGCACCACAAGCAGGTCGCATCGGCACTTCACAACTGTTTACAATGGAATGGCCATTGATTGATTCATTAGGTCAACCTATGGCATCAGGCTTTGAGTTCGATGTTCAAGTTCGTGAGATTGATTGTCCGACAACTATTGACCCCGGATATGGTGACCCTATATCAGTTGGTCGCGGTTATGTATTCGACATCATGTCAAGCTATGCACAGGTGAACATTCCTGATGATGCTTATGGAGCAGCAGACCCATTGTTCCAGAACAACGGAACTTACCGTTACGTTGCTACCAATACTTAATTTGGTTTGGTTTTGTGTTTTTTTCATCTTAAAAGGGGGAGGCACGTTCTCCCTCTTTTTAAAAAAAAATCATTATGAAATGCTTTGATAGTTATATAGGTGTATTGGGTTGCAATATGCCAACTCCTGATAGCGGATTATATGTTAATTCCTTGCCCGGAATGCCGCTTATGTCTATTGACATGATTGCCAATCCTGAGCAGGTTAATTTTGTCGGCGTATGGAATGACGTACAGATTCGCGCTTCACATAGATTGCTTTCAGAAGTCACATCGAGATTCTCAAAACGTTACAAAATAAAATCCATCAATCATTCCAACAACATCGGAAGAGTTATTGATGTTACAACAGAATTTTCACCTCTTGCCAATGGTGGCAGAGGAATTTCTATTTCGCAGAACATTGATAGTTGCTGCACGTCAAGCAATTTACAATCTATCAACGTTCAATCACTTTCTTATTATAATAATGGTGATGAAGGAAATGTCACAATAACTATTGTAGATGCGGCAACAAAAACAGTTATTTATACAACAACAAAAACCATGTCGGCAGGTTGGAATACAATACCCATCGAGCAGGCATTTAATTTTGATAAAATATATCTATTATTTAGTGTCGGTGAAGTTAATTCAATCTCACTGCCATTGCAGACAAATGTTAATGATAATTGGTGTCGTTGCATTCAGCAATTATGCGAAAGTGATTGTTGCACAGGAGAAATTAAAGGAATTGAATTTCCAGACCTCGCGGATTTGAGTTCCTTCACGACAGGAGATGACACATTCGGGTTGTCGGCTATCTATTCACTGACATGCAGCTATGAGCCTTTAATTTGCGAAAACAGAAACGTATTTAAAACAGCCTATTGGTATTTATTAGGATTAGAATTAGTTATTGAGCGTATATACAGCTCACGAATGAACTGGTGGAAGATTAATAAAACAGAAAATGAATCGCTCGTAGAATTATTTACTGCGCGAGCAGACGAAGCAATACAACAAGCGGTTGATGGAATCAATCTCGACATGAAAGATGTTTGTTTGGCATGTGATAATAATATTTCAATAATAAATATGATGCCATGATAACGATAACAACAAATGTCGGTGATGTATTTAAGGAGATAGTTGATAATTTGCGTTCAACAATATCGCCAAACACATTATTGAGGCACGTTGCCAATAACATGCTGCCTGTTGTTCGCGACAGAATACATGTCGAAGGATTGGATGCGGAGAACACGCAAATTGGAACGTATTCACCCGGCTATATGAAAGTAAGGACTGGTGTATTTGCAACTAATGAAATATTTAAAAAAGGCAAGAATAAAGGCGCGACAAAACCGACAGGAGTATTTACCAAAGGAAAGAAGAAAGGTCAACCACGTCCACAATATAACCGAACGAACGACACAAAAGTTATTGCCTCATTAACTTCTGAAATGGAGAATGATTTCAGCGTTATTGCTGAAGGCGATAAATATGGGTTAGGATTCAAGGCAGAAAATAATTTCAAGAAATCGCAATACGTGGAAGCTACATACAATAAAAAAATATGGACTTTGACACCGATAGAAAAAGACAAGGTGGTGGAGTTGGCAACGGAAATAATTAACGAGCATCTGAAATGATTCAAAACATAATTGAGATAATAAATGAAACGTTGAAAACAAATGCATTCAATGACATTCGTTTTTCAGGTGCTAAATACTTCGGCTTGTCATCACTATATTCTATTGAAAATGAAGTGTCGCCTTTCGTTGTTGATGACTATGGACAGGCTATTTATTGCGGCTATGATGACATTGCGCCACTGATAATTTATCACCGGACAATTTCGTCACAAAATAATATTGACAGGACAAAAGCAGTCATTAACGACAAATTAATTTCTCGTCAATATACGATGTCACTATTTGTTACGGCACAGCGTGACCGAATAAAATTAACAGCAGAAGATTTAGACTTGCTCATTGCATCTGCATGGCAGAGCAGTTTACCGCATCAAAAACTAATAGACTTCAATCTTAGAGGTTGTAATTTGATTTACGTTTCCACGAATTACAACACCACTGCATTATTGCAGAGGGAATATACAGGGAAAAATATATTGAACGAACCGAGTTTGATTCTCATTGAACTTCGGTACATGGTCGAGATAACATATAATAATGGTTGCCTCGAAATATTATGTTGTAATAATTAATAATATAAACAAATGAGTACTATTTCATACAAAGCAGGTTGTGACAGCCAGATTCTAAGTCATAGCTGCGACCCATGCCCTACGACCGAGCATGCTCGTGTACGCGGTGCGGCATTCGTGCATAAATCAATGACATTCGTGGACATTGAAGACCCTGCAGAATGGACAGCCGGCATTTTAGCCAACAAAATCATAGTTATTCCGCAAACATCAGGAAGCTACGATGGTGGAACTCCGAAATATGGACCAGGGATTGGTGATGCACCGCAACGTTATCTCGGGTCTGATTTCAAAGTAACTTTCAACGATGTAAATTATAACAAGGACAATTCTGCTTGTTATAATGGATTGAAGAAATCATCATCTTGGAGAATTGCATGGCGCACAGAAACGTATGCTTACATTGCGGATAAGCCAGGCACCAACGTAGCCAAAGACCCACACGCTGACGATCATACAGCAGAAATCGCTTACAACGTTGAATGTACATTCACGCAAGGTGACAATCCAGTACCTTTCATCATACCGGAAGGAATCTTTGATTGCTTCGAGATTGTTGAATAAAATAAATGTCCCGGTGGAATAAATCTGCCGGGTCATTTTAAAATAACACGAATGAAACAATCACAACGACATAAAGAATCATGCACCGGCATAGGATGCCCATTGCGGAATCATTGTGCATTGTTTTTTCGTGAGAAAAAAAATTGTGATTGGCGAATAAGACCTGAATTTAAGAAAAGTAAAACAGGAAATATCATCTGCCAAAATTTAATTCTGATAACAACAAAAAAATAAATTATATAAAATGAAAAAAGTAAAACTATTATTCACGCTATTATTAAGCATGATGTGCATCTTCGGATTTGCACAAACGCAGCAATTATCAGGTTCGTATATCTTCATGGGCAAAGGTGCTCCGGTACAGATTACGACAAGCAGCCGGGCGGCAATTAACGCAAAGACGACACTTTATATTGATACTTCCGACAACAAATTTTCTATTTACAAGCAGCATGGAAATTATTACAACCAACGTTGGATGAAATTATCCATTGAAGGTAATGGGGGCGCAGGAACGAAAGGCGACAAAGGTGATAAAGGTGACAAAGGCGATACCGGTGCTCAAGGAATACAAGGTATTCAAGGATTGAAGGGTGACAAAGGCGACAAGGGTGACAAGGGTGACAAGGGTGAGCAAGGTATTCAGGGAATACCCGGTCAGAATGGTAGCAATGGCACTGGTGGCACAGGTACAGAAGTTGCAATGTATTTGTCACCTGATTTATTTGGTGCTGTGCATAACAACACCACATTTGCGCAGCAAGGCAAATCACAAGCATGGGTTGATGCTAATTATCCAAATATCGGTGCAACGGTAAATGACATGATTGATTGGGCTGCATGGCAGATGGTAGTGTCTTTGACTGAGGCAACAGGCAAGCCGATATTCGCGTATGGTAAATATTATGTCAATAGGTCTATTGTAATATCAAAAACTAATTATAACATGATTATTGAAGGCTATTACGCAACGATTACGACAACGAATAATAACTCATTCAGTATATTCGGTCGCCAACAGCCGACCGACAACACAGAAGCGTTGAACATATTAGTTAATGCACATTTCAAGATTTCAGAATTGACAATCGTTGGTACTTGGAATCAGAAAGGCATTGACTTAGGAGCATCTTATGGAGCATCTTATGAGAATGTTCGATTCGATGGATTAGGCACAGGCTTACATTTGAGGTTTGCATTGAATACAATGGTCATTAATTGTTATGCGACTAATTGCGATAAAGGGTTCATTGCTGATATTGGCAACTGGCCTGGCGCAAGCAACAGCAACTCACAGAGTAATCACACTAAATTTATTGGATGCCGTGTTTTTGCATCACCATCCAGTACGATTGGATTTGGGGTGTATGGTTGCTCAGGTGTCGTTATTGAAGGCTGTATCATTGAAGGGAAAAAAGTGGTTAATGGCATTGACTTCGATGGATTGAATGCCACTGTTGTAAAAGACTTCACCGTAAAAGGCACTCATTTTGAATGCGAGCAAGGTGCAAGCAATGCTTTTGTGAAGGTTAGAATCAGAGAAGGAATAGTTAATGTCAATACAGTGTTTGGACAGTATCCGGCAACTCTATTAGATGCAGGTAGTCAGGCAGGTGATGTATTTGTAAACGTGTCTAATGTTGTAGGATGGGTTCCGAATAATAGCGGCAAGGCAATTAATAATGCTGGTAATGTTAATTATATATTAGAAAATAATGCTTCAATATTTATCCGTAAATCAGGCATTCCGGCATTGTTTAGTGGAACGGCTGTGAGTGAATGCACTGGTGCAGGCTGCGGACTTAACAAATGGTACTGGAGAGGCTTGCCTTCATTTCAATAAATTTAATTATGAAAAAAAGATATTTAATTATTCAAAAAGGTCGCTTGGGTTGGTATTGGCGCGTTCAGACCGCCAAACCGCCAAAGGTAGGCGATAAAGTGGCTAACGGTTGTCAGCCATACAACAATAAGTCCTTTTGTATTAAGATGGCTAAAAGCCTTTTAAATGGCGAAATAACGCAACTCTCGCAAACTAAAGGAATGTTAATCTATCAAATAATATAATTTTATGATAAATCTATTAAACAAAATACCTTCCAAATGGAGATGGGTAATTGTACCATTGTTTCTGCTCGCCTCTTATGGCGCAATTAAATTCATTGAATATACTCAAGTGAAATGGGAGCAGAATCAGGAACAGAAGTAATTGAATATAGCATTGCTGTTGCAATCTGGGTTATTGCAACAATAACATTCGGCATCGGTGAGGCATATTATTTCTATCATCTCAATGAAAACGGCAAGCGTTTCGGACGCAAATACGACCATATATATCTTACCGTAATGCGAGCGTTGGTATGGTTGCCGTTGGCATACATCACCTTCGATTTATACTTCGTGCTGTTCAGCGTGCTTTGTTTTCCGTTTTTGCATGACGGCATGTATTATGAAACCTACAACAAATTGAAGCCCGGAACTTATCTGGGTGGATGGCAGGCGCACATTAACGGCAGAGCATTCATTGACATTAATTACCCAACACGGCTATATATGTTTATTGCATCATTATTAATTCTAACAATCTATTATTTCAAATTATTATGGCTTTAACACTTTATTATGCGACCATCTTATTCGGAGGGATTCTCGGAATAATCACGCAATCATTAATTAAAATAAACGCGATAAATTCGCGTGTAGAAACGGCAACATTCAAAAGCGTTTTACGAATGTATTTTCAAAAAGATTTCATCAATCTTTGCATATCGCTTGTGGCGGTTATTATTTACGCTTATGTTAGTAATGAGTTTCTTTATATTGACATGGAAGGAAAGAATAAAGACTTCTTTAAAAGTTTTTCGATGATAGGCGACATTATCGGTTATTATCAGAGTTTCTTCAAGACCGTTTCCGTTGGCGTTGGTTATTGCGCAAACTCTATAATAATGGCCACATTAGGCAGAACAGAAAAATGGTTAAAAACACAGCAATAATCGTTCTGGCAATCGTTGTCATTGTGCTTCTTATGCTGCTGAATAAAGGCTGCAATGATGCGAAGATGGTGACGTACAACTACAACGCTGCGTTGAGCGAACTGAATAAATACAAGAACAGTTCAGGTCAGGAGATAAGTACTATTGTAGCACTGCAAGCCGAATACCACGAATTGCAACAGATGAATGACAGACTTAACGGCACTATTTCAGACTTGAAAAAACAAGTGTCTAAGAAATCTGAAACGGTCATTATTCACGAGGTGCATACAAGAGATACTATCTTTATTGAAACAACGGTTATAGATAGCTCTAAATGTCATTTACAGGCTCATTACAACGATGAATGGGCTAACATTAATATTGACATCAATAAAGACAGCGCAAGGATTGATTATACTGTAACGAATCAGTTCGTGCATAAGCAGGAATGGAAGCGTAGGAATATATTTGCCTCACCGATGCTTGAAGGCAGCGTGACGAATCTCAACCCTCACACTTCGACTCAGGAGTATATAAGTTATAAAAAGAAAGCCCCGAAGCGCACAGGCGTTAAGATAGCTGTGTTTATCGCAGGGCTTGTTAGCGGTGTTTTGCTGATGAAATGATGTTCAATTGTTTCTGAACTTTTTGATATTCTTTTGTTTCGCCAATACGCGAGTTATGTCGCATTTTTTTCTTTATTTTTTTTCCCTCCCACCGCTACGAATTGAGATTTTTCAATAAATAAAACCTCAATGTAATTTGTCAACGAACGATGTTCTTTTTCTGCAAGTTTCTGAATTTTGGAAACCAAATCTTCGTCAAGTTTCCATGTGTAATTTTTCTTTGCCATAATTAAAAGTTAGATAGTTTATCGTATTCAGCCATTTCCCATTCTTTAGAATCGATATATTCGCCAGCTGATTTTGCAGAATCGAAAAGCATTAAATCTTCTTTGTCTGCATCTTTAATAAGTTTACCGTCCTTGGTTAAGTAAACAGTCTCTTTGTAGCCAGCAATAATAGCTTGACCAAAAACAAAGTATTTTTCTGAATTTTCCATATTTATAAAGTTTATATTTTTTCCCATTCTTTAGTTAAGTGATTGTATTTTTCGCCTTCGTGAGCATTAGCCATCATTTCAGCCAATTTGCTACCGCCTTTTACAGGCTTGCAGTATTGCTCTAACTCAACAAAAAGTTCATCAATCGAATCACAGTTGCCACAAAGTTCAACCGCCATCTCCATTGCAAATTTTAAATTATAACCACGGCCATTGATGAAGTTGATTATTTCGTTTCTGTTGTCTTTTAAATCTTGAGTTGTCATTCTTATCTCTTTTTGTTGACACAAAGATATGGTAAAATACAATTACAATGCAAGTATTATACAAAGTTTTTTTTGAAGTATTTTGTTAAATTATTGTAACTTGTTGAATATCAATCTAAAAAAATACACCCGCCACACAAAAAATAAAGAAAAAAACGACAACATAACAAGGGTTTTGCGTAATAGCCCTATCAAGTGTCGTGGTTAATTTTAAGTTTCTACTAAGGGCCACTACGCAAAGCCCCGATACGTTAGCGGTAATTTTTAACATGGTTCGCTATTATCCTACGAGCTTCTGCATCGCTTTGGCTGTTTCGTATCTTAGAGATAGTTTCGTGATTAAAACTACCGCTAACATGGGCTAAATCGCAATTATTTTTAACTTTGATTTGTGCCACATTTACAACCATTTCAAGCAATTCATATTGCCATTGAGTTATCGCTTTTTCATCATGGAACAGTTCTTCTATAATGTTCCTTGCTTTTTGTATTTCTTCTTTATTCATATTCTCTTTTTTAAGTCGTTAAAAATAACTGCGTTTAGCCCCGATACGTTATCGGCTACTTTTGGGACACAGCTTGCCCTTTCGCAATCAGACCGAAAACGTCAAAGTGCCATTCAAATAATTTCTGAAACATTGGATATTGCGGCAGTTCTTGAGAGTGCATTCCTTTAGCATCATCCGACAACTCAAACCGCATATCTTCCGGGTGATAAACAAACCAATATTTACAACCGCCACTATTATCAGCGTGCATAAGCACTATGCTGCTTTCAGGTCCATTAAAAGTTCTGTTATCCGGCTCCCTTCTACCATATTCACGGCACAAAACAACCATAGGAATAAACTTTTCTCCATTGTGTTCAATTTCTTTATTCATATCATGCAACGGACGAAGGATAGGCTTTACTTCTTTAAATCCTTTATCACTTTCAACCAAAGAATGAAACGTGCAACTTCCATCAGAATAAACAGCATTTAACTGTGCGACAACAGTTTTCTTTTTGTCTTTAACCTGACACTTCAATTTATATGGCAGGTAAGGCGCAATTTCGTGGAGAAGAAAAGCTGCCGATAACAAGGGGCTTGGCAATAGTTTGGCTGGGCGTTGTTTAATCGGCTTTTGGTTCACTGTTTCGCTTTTGTTCCAGCTTGAAGTCAATAAATTATCTTTTTGCATATCTTCAACTTTTAGTTATTAATTAAGCATTTGTTCGGGCTGACGATTTCCAAATTCCAAACCATCGCCAAGCCCTGTTCGTTATATGAAATGCCTTGCCGACCGTTTTCAATTGAATTTCCGTGAAGGAAAAACAAAAAGAAAAAAGCCACCGCACTTTTAAGACAGTTCTTCATGTTTCAATTCGTTCCCAGTTAATGCAAAATACAAGTTTTGTAATTGGTGAACACAACTTATATCGGATAAAAATACATTTTGGTCAATCTCTTCTTCATCTGTTTGGGTAACGCAAACAGAATACGCAGTACACTCTTCATCCTGTGGTATCAAAGTAAGCCATACTACTTTACATTCTGAAATGGGTATGCTATAATCAAAATTTTCAACAAAGAAACCATGCTTCAATAACCAACCATCTGTTAATGGAATGCCCTCAATAGTTTCGATAAGTCCATAATCTCCGCATTTAAAACCTACTTCTTCGTTGCATATTGAAGCGATTAAAGCGTTTTCTTTGTGGTCTTCGCCATTCCATTTAACCCAATTTCCAATTCTTAATTCATTTACTTTCATCTTGTATTAATTTATTGTTTTTAAGTATTTTAATGATTTTCGACATTGTGTTGTCTTCCTCTTTGCTCCACATATCCATTCCATAACCTGTTTCTTCAATATAATCATCTAATAGCTTACCTAACGTAATAGAGTTGTTTTTTAGTTCTTGATAGCTTTTATTTTGAAATACAGCCCCGTGTTTTTCTTTAAAATCATTTATGCCATCAGTAAATAATTTTGATTTTTCTTCTATATATGTTTTATTATAAAAATCTTCTGCATCTGAAATAGCATTATCAAGTTTACTAAGATATTCCATTCCGTATGGCGTTTTATCATTTACTTGAAAATAACAAACTATTGCATCAATGATTTGTCCTTTTTCTTTTTCCTTCGCCTCTACTTTTAAGTTATCAATATGTTTTTGTTGCAACGATATTGAGGGTGTTAGTTGTTCAATTAGCCAATCTACTGCTGTTTGTTTTTTATTTTCCATCGCTTCTTTTTTAAAATTCTTTTTGTTTCGTGTTTCAAATTAAGTTTCTGCTAAATTTACCGTGCCAGCGTATAACACGTGCTATGTTGCATTAAAACGACCGCTTACCACCATCCGTTACCTGCCATTTAAAGACAGCCATGCCTTTAAGCATTTCTGACAAGTGTTCGACCTCTTATCTGTTATCGGGAAAAGGTGCTTCATGTTTTCCAAATAACCATTTACATCTATTGTACATTCAGTTGCTTCCATCCAAAATGAAGTTGTACCGCAAAGCACCTTTCTTTCGTTGGTAATAATATGCAGCTTTGTATTTTGACCATGCTTCATGCCACCATAACCGAAATAAACGGCAGGTAACGCTGTATTGCCAAAAGTGGGGCTGACATCTATATTTTCAACATTCTGCATCTATTTAACTTTAGTGGTTTATTCAACATTGGCGGTACTATGACCCACCTTCGGCAATACCCGAACCGTTAGCAGCCATTACCCGACAGACTTGCACCAATTCAACATTTTTAGGCAGTCTG
>ERZ724522.987-NODE-987-length-16378-cov-6.910494_pt1 | contig 16378 bp, 16 predicted proteins | sample MGYA00376055_ERZ724522 | MGnify/ENA primary metagenome ERZ724522 (study PRJEB28724, sample SAMN07190884) | wastewater metagenome | isolation source: effluent of sewage treatment plant in Hong Hong | place: Hong Kong | collected 2016-03-17 ... | reverse complement strand
CGCCGAACTGATTCCAGCATCATCCACGCGCAGGTATTCAGTGCCGCTCGTGTAGCTGTCGCTGATGGTGAAGCGCGAGCCGGTGCCCGTGTCCACGGTGCCCAGCGTAACACCCTGCGATCCGAGGGAGTCGGATTCAATCCGCATGGATGGGTAAAAGGCAGGCGTGTCCAGCGTAACCCCGCTGGCACCGTTTTGAATGCCCGGGGCGCTGTTGGTGAGCTTGGTCAGGCTGATGACGTTGCTGCCGTTGAACAGCGCCGGCCACGGACTGGCCCCGCCAACTAAATCAGGGTAGGCTAGGTTGGTCGTTCCGAACGTGATCGTGCCGTTGTTGCCGCTGCCCGTAGTCGTTGCGCCGATGATGTTGACCTTGGGGCGGACATTCTTGCACACGTCGCCAATCAGTTGGTAGAAGGTCACGCGCGGGGCAACGTAGGAGTCAATCTCCACCATTGCGGGCGAGTTCGTGACCCAGGTGAAATAGGAGTCGCAGTAAGTCGCTCCAAAGATGTCCGCGTAGGGTCGCCAGATTTCGACGCTGCTTCCGTTGGTTCGAGAACCGCTGCGGATTTGGTGCGCGAGATCCACGAACTGGTAATTTCCTCCGCTGTCCTGGAGCGCGAGTTCGTCGTTGTAAACCGCCACACGCGCCCACTGGACTTGCGTCTGTTCCAGCTTCGCCGTGTCGCCGAAGCCCCACCAGCTCGGAGCCTCGCGCGGCGCGAAGAAGCCGATGGCAATATCGGTCAAGCGACCGGCCAGCGGTATGCCATAGACGGACACGTTGCGCAGGCTGGCGCTGTGGGTGCAGTTGAACGCCAGAGCGTGGAGCCGGTTGCTGTGGAATGTGCCGCCGTCCACGACGAATCCCCAGACGTTCGTTGAGCCGATGGCCTTGGTGAAGCCGGAGAAGTCGCAGTCCTGCACGCGAATCTGGTTCCCGTAGTATTGCGAGCCGTAGCCTTCGGTGATCCAGTTGGTTCCGGTCCAATGCACCGCGTTGCTGCGTCCAATGGCCAGTCCTTCGCTCGCGTCGTTGGTCCATGCTCCGCGTCCTATTGGTCCGAAGATTCCAAGCCGTTCCATCGTGAAGCCCACCAAGCCGGGGCCGTCCAGCGCGTCAATGCGAGCGTCAATCGCTGCCCCATTCGTCACGTAGGATTCGATGATGCTGGCTCCTGAGCCGTCGCCCAGCAGCCGGGTTGGTCCGGTGCGCGCCCCTAGATTCTGCGTCGTATCGTTGGGCCAGATGCGCAGACTGGACGTGACCTTGTAGTGGCCGGGAGGGAAATAGATGCTGCTCGGAAGCGCGGAGTTGGTCGAGAGGTTGATGGCGTTCTGAATGGCCGCCGTGTCATCCGTGCTGCCATCGCCAGCAGCACCGAGTTCTTTCACGTTGAGGACGCGGAACGCATTGGTTAGGCTGGACGATCCACCCGTAACACCTGCCAACAGTGCATCCACCTGTGGCATGGTGTAGTAGTTCGTTGCTGGGTTGGGGGGTAACGGCGTAACGGTGGTGGCCAGAGACCCCAGGGGGACAACGCCTGTAGTGTTGGTCTGGACGTACAGCGTAAATTCGGTGGGTGTTCTTCCGGCAAGAGAAAGGGTGTACTTCCCCCAGATGATGTTCGTGAAAGAGAACGATCCGTCGTTGGTCGAAGAATACGTAACGATCGGGTCTCTCCGCACAAACTCTCCGTCCACGATGCGCGGATTGGGGGAAACCAGGGTAAGGGCCACAGCGACGTTGGTCTGGGGGGAGATCCCGTAATTGACCACCGTGCCCGTAAGAACATTGGTCTGGGCAAACAACCCGCCCAGACCAGCGAATAACAATAGTGCAAACAGGAGTCTTTTCATGGCCCAGCCTCAATTTTACTTCGTTTGTTCGTGTAGTTCAAGAGAATTTCACCAGCCGGTTCAAGAATTCCTGACGCTTCTTGCACCCGCCACACCCCGCCACGTTGGTGTGCAACTTCTTTGGCAGCTTGCTTGTGGCCGCATCCAGCGCCCGCGCGATGGGTTGGGCCACAACGGCAACCAAATCCCCCGCTCCGCGCAAATTCAGATTTTTGGCCTTGGTGATCTTAAAGCTCATACAGAAGAAACGCTTCCAACACCACAAATGCTTAGGTGGTAGGCTCCGTAAACACCATCCTCAAACCCAGTAATGACCGCCGTGTAGGTGGTTCCTGGTTCCAAGTTGTAATCAATCCCAGCTTGCCCAAAAATGGGGGCGTCCTCGGGGTAGTCAATATCGGCTATCAAGCAATTGGTTAGAGGGTCTGCCGGGTTAAAGCCTCCGGCGTACAAACAGATGAAGACGTCCCACCCTCCGTTCGTTTGGGCCAGCAGCTGATACGCCCCGCTGGTGTCCACGGTAAAGCTGATTGCGTCGTAGTTCACCGCCGTGCCGATTGAAGACAGCGCAACCGGAGGGTCCTGCCCGTTGTCCGTTGGGCGATTGAAGGTTGGCTCTCCCGTGGTGTCTCCATCTGCCTCCAGACACACAGGAGCACTGCACTGCGCATAACCGCCGCCAGCCACAAACTCCGGGGCACCCTCGGGAACTGAGCACCTGCGCTCAATGTAGTTGGGAATGCACCGAGGGTCGGTTGGCGGATCGGTGCAGGCCGGTATTTCTCCGTCGGTACACCCGTCGCACTCCACGGCGTGGAGAGCCTGCCAAAGCGGGTCAATCTGCTCGGAGTACGGAGTGATTACGTACTTCACCCCGCCGTTGTAACTTGGAGCGGTCGGAAGATTCCGAACCGCCACGTTGCTGGGCGGCCCAACCCATTCGTGGTCTGCAGCAAGCTCTATCGGGTCAGGGCCCAGTATCGCCATGACCTGCGGTTTGCACGGAACGAGATTGGTGCAAGAGTCCTCACAGGTGCGCGCCACACCGTTGGTGCAGAAGTTTGTTTCCTCGACGCAATAGACGAAATCCCCCTTGCGGTTGTTGTCGCACCATTTGAAGTGCGGAGCGCCGTGGGACTTGACGTAGTACGTGGAAGCGACGGCCTGCATGGCGTCGTACACCTCCTCCGTCATACTCACCGTGAAGTGCGTAGAGTCAACAACGGTTACCTCGTATCCAGCGTCAAGGGGTCCGTCTTCGATGCTCTCGGTATAGTCCGCGCCAAGATAATAAACGAAGTCCACCAGATCTCCGCTCTGCAGATACGAGGCCGCTGTTGTGAAGGTTGTGGTCCCGCCAGACCAGGAGAAGCTGAGAATCTCCAGGCGTCCGCATATGGCCCAGGGTAGCGGGTGCTCCTCGTCACGCCCGTCCCACAGCAGTCGTCGCGGCGGTCCTGGGCAGTCCAGCGTGGGTTCGCAGCCTTCCGAGTTCTGGCAAAAACACGGATCGTTCTGGTCTTCCGTAAGCCGATCCGCCCCACAAGGACGGAATAGGTTTGCCGACTGAACTGTTTCGCGGGTTTGCACCCACTTCTGAACCGTAACCAACATCCCCGTGGGCTCTATCCGAACCCATCCGCCCCGAGGATAGTTGTCCATGCTGGACTCTGCATTGTCCGTGGGAGTGCCAAACTCGTCCCAAGGCTTGGTCCACCAGGTAGCGTTCGTAGGCATCCCAAACTCGTCCGACCACCCCCTAGGAGCGATGTCTGTGGACTCGGCGTAGAACGCATAGTGGAAATTGTAGGCCAACTTTGTAACAGCCCCAGAAAGCGCGTCTGTGTAATACGGCAAAGGAGCTCCGATGATTTCTCCGTCGTAAGGACACGGATCGAACGACATCCCGTTGCAATCCGGGAGGGGGTCGCAGCTTGAAGACACGTTGAGCGCCAGAGGTCCTGCCTGGCGACGCTTCACAAACGGAACAGAGCGGTGGTAGGTGGCCCCGGTGTCCGGATCGGTGAATCGTAAATAGTCCACCGTGCGCCACGGGTGCATCACGTCGTCGGACAGATCCCAGGTATCCGCCAGCGCATAGGCGTCCGCCACAACCTCTGCTAGCGTGTACTGGTTCTCCAGCGCCCAACTGGTGGAATAGGTGTCGTAGTAGGCCGGGTCTGAATCGTTGGTTACGGTCAGGCTGAATTCGATTAGCGTGTCCGTCCGGGTCGTTATCGCCGCTGCAACCGTCGTGGTGATCCCCCCGGACTCCGCGGAAATCTCGTAGGTGCCATCAACGCTGTTGCAGGCACCCGACAAAAGCTCATTCAACGACACTCCGAGTAGCGTGTAGGTAAAACCGCTAGGCCCACAGGACCAGTCCGCCGCCAGCAACTCCGCCATGACAGCGTCTATGCCCCAGCTTCCCTCGTCAATCCCGGTGCACGTGTAAACCCCCAGACCGGTGGTGCTGTTGACTTCGATAGAGCGAAACGCCTGGACATAATACTCCAGCCCTGTTTCGTGGTGTGTGTGTTCCACCGTCTTGGACAACTTCAAGTAGTGCGTTGTGGGGGTTGTGCAAGAACCACAACCGGCACACCCATCGCCAAATCCCTCGCGACCATGCCAGATGGTTTGCGCCCGAACCGCTTTCCACCCCTGCTTGTGACAGCTTGAGAAGTCCCGAAAGCCACCGTCCAAAATGGTTATTAGCGCAGCGGAGGACATTTCCTGAACCAGTCCCGGTGCTCGCAGGGTGAGCGGGTAGCCCGACAACGAGATTGGGCAGGTTGTCTCGACCGTGGCTGCAACCGTGTACTCGTTGGGATCACCGGCAAAGGTGATCTTGTCTCCTCCGTTTATTGAGCCGCAGCCTCCCCCCAGGGTGAGAATCGTTGTTCCCACCGCATACGTGGATCCGTCAAGAAACGCCGTGGTAGCCGTGCCCTTGGCGCAGTCTCCGTAACAATTTCCGTTTACCCACGTTCCTGCACAATCCTCTTCGTTCGTGTAGGTCTTTGGATCCCCGTAATGGTCCTCGTTGCACTTCTCCGTAATGTCAATCTCGTCTTCCCGCTTGTGCTGGGTGCACATTGTAAGCGTACGCAACGCGGGCCAGTCCTCGTAGCAGCATGGCAGCCGATACGGCTTTTGACAACCGCCAACTGAAGGATTGACTTCCTCAGGCACGGCTATTCACACCCCAGTCCCGGAGTCTGGTCCGGGTCAAGTTTGGCGGAAACTAGGTAATACGCAGAGGTTCCCTTGCACGGGTCGCAAAGCGACAGCCGAACAGTCTCAAATTCATCAGAGACGTACGCCCGCTTCCGGAGGGCGTTGATTTGGCGCTGCAAACTCTGGACCGCTTCGGCGTGGGAATTGGTGGCCGACGACTGTTGCCGACTCTTACGCCAGGCTCGTTGGGGAGAGTCCGAATCTTTCCGGCTCCGAAGTCCACTGAACTCCGAATAATGCGGAGGCTTCGTCAGGACGAATGGAACCTGCTGGCTCATTTGGGGTTGGACGGAGGCTTAGGAATCCAGGACATCGGGATTCCACTGTAACCATAATTCGGAATCAGGGGCTCAACCGCTCCCCCCGCCCCCAGCGTGGTGTCCGCCGTGGGCACGTCCAAGGGGTTGTCACTGAACAAAACGGCGTCCCACGTTCCTACCGGAGCGCCCAACCAGGTGTAGTCCACCCGATAGAAGGTGCGTTCAAAGTACATCTGATCCGCCTGACGCAACCAGCTGATGTCCGTGTAGGCGGATTCGTCCGGATTGTACGACCACGCCACTGGAAGGTAACACTGCGGATTGTCCAGGTGCATCCGCCAGAAGATGGTGTCGTCCGGAACCGTCTGGATACCGTCTTCGTAGTTGACGTGCGGAGCAATCAGGAACTGTTCGTCCACTGTGTCGGGCCCAGCGAACAACGGGTCTTGGACAATCCCTCCTGGGTGCAAATTCTGAGGACGCCAGAAGTATCGGGAGTAACTGATCTTCCAGCCCACAATGTAGGGATTCTCAATCCCCAGCCAGTGCTTGGAAATCAACTCCAGAGCAGCATACTTGGCGAAGTCAGTGCCTGTGATCGGAGACACGGTCTTGTCCGCGTCCGCTGGATCGGGAAATGCGGCGTCCGGAGTGGGTATCCCGCCAACCACAGCCCCTGGATAGCCCAGAGACTGGAACATCCGGTAGGCAATCGCATTGCGAGCCGCGTAGGACGGGTTGTCCATGTAGTTCTGCAACTCCCGGATCACCTGGGTGTTGAGGATGCCCTGGTCGGGGTCCGCTGGGTTGCCCACCAGCGCACGATAATACCGAGGGTGCTTGATGATGTTGAGGTTCAACTCCACCGGAGTGATGTTGAACTGGTCCGGCGGCACATCTCCGTTCAGCTGCTCCGACACCACTTCCAACGTAGCCGAACCACCGCGCGAGTGCTTTATCCGGGTGGACAGCACCTTGTACAGCGGAGTCCATTCAGGATCGTCCGCTGGGTCGGAGGCGTAGAATATCGCTCCGCGAGGCATGTTGTCCTGCTGGGCCTTGGCAGCCTCCCAGGACATGGTGTAGTTATGGGTGACTGTCTTTTGCTCAGCCCGCTCGACCGTTGGAGAATCCGGTTCTTCGTTGACGGAGATTACTCCGTCTCCGTCGGCAGACTGAATCAACACGGCCCCTTCCGGCGTGGGTGTCCCCAGGCGATCATCTCCTCCGTCCGCCCGCTCCCGGCTGGTTGGCAGGTCCAGCGGGTTGTAATCTTGAATGTCCAGGGGCATAGGCTAAGTGACAGTCAGGACCGCTTCGTTGGAGGTGGCGCTCCCCTTTGAGTTGGTCAGCGTCAAACGGAACTTGGTCTTGTCCAGATAGACCCCGCTCCCAGCGGTGAAGGACAGAGTTGAAACGGTCACTCCGTCTGTGGTGACCTCTGCAACGCTCGGTGTCGGAACGTCCGCCCAGGAGTTGTAGTGGTCCGTATTCCACGCCGCGTACTGCCACTTGTTGGTGGACAACACAAGCTCGCTGGCGTAGGAACAGGCAAAGGTGCCGCTGGCGGAGGACGCCTTGGAAACGCTCACCGGATGAGCCGAAATCAGTGGGGCAAAGCTCAGGTCTTCCTCGCAAGCTATCGCGATTTTGCCCAGGGAGGACAAGGGGAGCATGACGGGCTGGACTGTCGCCCGCTTGATGGACACGCCGTTGTCTGTCAGGCGGTAGGCTCGCTCCTCGGTTGGAAACCCGTCGGGAGCCTTCCAGATACTGGTGGCTCGGCTTGGGGCGGCAAACGAGGCGTCCGTGGCCAGGGTGCCTTCGATGGTGATGTCCGAGCCAACAATCGTGACGCTGGTGACAGTAAGGGTGATCATGGCAAAGTTCCGGAAAATCGTAATCCTTGCAACAGTCCAGTCAGCATTGCATTGTGAGCGTCCACAGCGCGTCGAAGTGCCTCAAGAACGACGGTTGTTCGTTTGGTGTTCTGTGCAGTCTGATAGACAGGGCCTCCCCCTCCGTAACCTAGGCCCAACCCCATCCGTTCCCAAGAGGAAGCTGGAGTTCTGGACATGTTGGCACCAATTCCGGGAGCAGACCCAAGAGGAGAGGCAAAGTTACCGGCAAAGGCAAGACCGGCTCCACCTAGACCAACCACTCCTGCCCTTAACAACGAAGCCAATGGCTCTTGTTTCAGGGCGTATGACAGAGTTGAAGCCAGATTACCAACCGCCGATGCAAACGCTTGCATGGCTGGGGCTGCCTCTCCTGCTAGCACAGTCCAAACGCTTTTCAGGTTCTCCTGGGCGGCTCGCATTTCCCAGGCCGCCGCCGTCATCACTCCGTTGTACTCAACCTGTATCCGGGTGGCTTGCGCAACTTTTGGTCCAACAGCTTGCACCGCTTGGGCGTAGTTTAGAACCTCGTCCTCCCCAACCCCGAGAATGTTCGCCAGGTTGGCACGACCGGCTACATAGGAAAGGGACATCCCCCCCGAGCGAAGCGTCTTGGAATACAGCGCCGCTGCCCTGTCATATTCCTCGGACGCGCGGCGAACTATTGCCTTTAGGGCCAGGAACTCAACCGCCAGGACTCCGGCAGCCGCTCCCAACGGGGAAAACATGGCGCGGGCCAACGTGCTGACATAGGGAATCCCGCTGGCGGACAGCGCGGACAAACCCTGCAAAGACAGGCTCCCTGGTCCCTTGATGGAAGACAGTTTGGGAGGCAACACTCCCATTTGTTCCTGGAGAATGCGCTGGGTTCTTTGCTGCAAAGCCTGCTGACGCGCTTGATCCCGCTCCCAGGCTCTTTCCGCCGCCACCTGAGCTCTGCCCCGAGCCTCCCAATAAGCATCGCTACGCCCTCGTGGGCGACCTCCCCCGCCGCTACCGCCTCGTGAAGCTAACCCCGCCCCACCGCCGTAAGACACCGACGACGCCCCCTGCTGCACCGCCTGGGCCATGCGCTTGCCCTCGGCAGCCGCCTGGGCAGCGTCGGCCCTGGCCTCGAACCCTACGACAATTTTGCCATCAGCTTCAGCCATTCGCGTTTGACGTATCCGGTCGTTGACTTCTCAAGACTCTCGCTCTCGACAGCCCAGAAATAATACACCCAACCCTGAACCCCAGTGATGCCCTTGCGGACAAAGTCCGGCGTCCAGCCGTACTCCTTCATGAGCCGACAACGCTTTTCGATCAACCACCCGAAGCCATCTACACTCTCGGGGGTGGTGAGGTAGGGTTTGCAGCATTCGCGTCCTCCGTCTTGTTGCCAGCCGACCAGTAAATGGTCTGCTGGTAGGTTACTGCCTCTGCCAACGCCTTGAGTGCATTAAGGCGAAGTCGGCTGAACAGCGCCCGGGACTGGGCCTGAACGGCGTCTTTCCCGCCTTGTCGGAACAACGCCTCTACCTCGTCCGGACTGGTGGTGAAGACGTAAGCCAGGTCCCACACCGGTTGCCCCATCGGCACAAATTGGACGTTGCTCTCCTCCGCTCGGAGACTGGCGGCCATGGCATTGTACCAGGGGTGGTCCAGCGCCTTGAGGAACTCCCAGTCTATGTCATAGAACGGGCGAACCTTATACGGTCCCACCGGAACCTCGGGCACCACGGAGAAGGCATCCGCCGCTGGCCCAGGGAAGGGGACAGCGGCAGCCGCCAACGCAACCTGACCTTCACGCCGTTTGCGCTCCAGGTCCTTCTCAATGACTTCAACTGGATCGCCACCTGTGAAGCTCATGTTTCAGTAATCAGCCGCAGCTTCTCCACAGTGATGGTTCGCTCCATGGGATTCTTGGGGCTAACGTCCGTGGAACTGTCCACCACGCGAGCATTGTACGTTGCACCCCGAGAGCCCCCAGGATACAACCCGCCTGCGTCAATGACGGTTACCATGGTGCCCGCCTTGGGGAGCGTCATGCGACTGTCATCTCGGAGCGAGATGTCCCAGACCACGCCGTCGTGGATCTGAAGGCGGGTGGCAGTCAGTCCCACGCCTTGCGGCAATTTGACATTGTCCACCAACTCGCGTTGGTTGAACCGAAGCACCGTGCAGTAGTCCCACAACTCTTCGGTGCCCCAGTAGAGAGTGGTTACTCCCTGGCCCAGAAGACCGGGAGTTACGTTGGGTGTTGGAGGCCAGGCCATATAGATTCCTTTCGGTTAGCGTTCAACGGCGACGACGTGCAAATCCACCGCAGCGGTATCCGCCTTGGCGTACCACGTCGTGACGGTGGTGTTCAGTTTCGCTTCCTCGCCGGGAAGAAGTTTGATTACCGGGGTGGACCAGGAGTCGGCGGTGTTGATCATCACGAAATTCGTGGTGTCCATGTTCTTGAAATACAACAGACACGCTCCGGACACGTCTCCCAAAACCACAGCCTCTCCGGCAGAGAAGCCTACGGTTTGGACGTTGGAGATCTGGGCATTTCCAACCTGGGTGAATGGGGTCATGGTGTTTGACCCGCTTACGGTAGCTCCGTCGCCGGAAATGGCGAGGGAGCAGGTGGACTGGATTTGCTTGCTCATAGGTATTTGTTGTCGAAACTGACTGCGCCAATGTCGTTTGCGGTGGAAAACTCAACGGAGAAAGCGTCCATGAAGACGTTTGCCGTTTGCCCAGGCCCTACGTTGGGCAGGGGGCGAATACCCGTAAACTGGACCGGTCGCTCCTCGCTAATGCTGGCCATACAGCGAATCAAGTCTCGAATGGTCTCGACCGAATCGTAGAACGCCTCTGGCTGCGTAGCGTCGCCCTCTGCCACAAGGCTCGTAAAACCGTGCCCCCGAAGGACCACGACCTTCCACTGGCGATCAACGCGATGAAGAACGTTCGCCGCCTGGAAACCGCCTCGCGCCGTCTCGCCTTCATAGCACACCAGCAGGCGCGGCTTCTCGTCCAACAAGTTGGGATTGACCACCTCTTCCCAAAGGTGGCGCATGTTGGCCATGATCTTGACCACACCCCCGCGAGGAGCGGCCCACTCGGTGAGCTTGGCCTCGATTAGCTTGGCCTCGTTGGCTATTGAAAGGAGAGCGGGCAGACTCATGCCAGAGCCCTCCTCAGTTCCTCCCGAGCCGCGTCCAACACCCACTCGCGGGCGAACGGCGTGGGGCCGAAATCCACCCCTGCCTCAACGGAGCCACCCGGTTCAATGGGGAAGTAGGGGCGAGCCGGGATGTTATTGCCACCCCCGAACTGATGGACCAGCGCGTAGGGCACGTCGTCGTTGCTGATGCTGACGGTGGATTGAAACGGGTTGTCCGTGTCAATCTTGACTGCGTTGCGCAAAGCTCCGGTCACTTCCAGGGTGGCGAAACCGCGATTGACCTGCTTGGCGTAGGCCTGGGTCAGTGGCGGCCATTCGCTGGGCCGATCCACCCCGAAGCTGCCACCGATGTTGCCCATGACGATCTCGTAGAACGCCAGCGCCATCGCCGTCTGGACTTCCGTCCGCGCCGAGGCGAAGCGGTTGCCCAGGAGCTTATCGAACTGGGCCAGCTGTCCAGCAGGTAATGTGGCGGTGAGGGTCATTGGGTTCCGTTGGTCAGAAGAACCACTCCGTGAGCCTGATTCTCTTTCACCGCTTTGATCAGACCCTCGGCAATGTCGCGAACGTCCTCATTCTGACGGATTCCTCGCGCCGCTTCAAGCTCTTTCGCCAGCCCATACAAATCTTCGGTAATGCCGTTGTCAATCAACTGGCCCAACGCCCGCGTGGGCAGCCGATCCACCCACGCAGTGAACTCGGACCACCCCGCATTGCTCGCAACCTGAACCTGGGGACCGTCCTCACCAAATTGGGCGTAAACGCTCATCGGGCTCCTTTCGGAAGGCTGCGACGGGGAGTGTCCAGCAAAGACTTCAACTCCTCAAGGTCGGCCACCTGGTGCATGTTTGAGATCCGAAACGATCCGTAGCCCCGACGATAAAAGATCCGACGCTTGCTGAGGTCATGCTTTCCCTCTCCGTTAGCGTTGAACACCAGAGTGTCGTCCAACACCACCGTGTGGATAGTGGCTTTGTTCTTACGCTCCCAAGACCGCTTACGTCGAAGAGCGTCCTCCTTCATGGTGATCTTCTGCGCCTTGTTGCTTACCACAGTCTTGAGTTCGATCCCATGAGCCACCACCCCGGTCTTGTCAGCAATGACAATGTCAACAGGCTCGTTGTCTCGGAAAGACACCCCACCCACCGCTCGTGCGAAAGCAGGCTCATTGTGCTCTTCCGCGTATCTCTGAACCTTGCGATCAATTAGGTGGTGTGCGTCCTTAGCCCTCTGAGCCTTCTCGCTGAGGGGAGTGTGCTTGGTGTCGTGCTCCCTCACCACAAAGGTCTTGCCCGTCTTGCTGTGGCTAAGATGCTCTCGGACGTGAGAAGCGGTGACTACCGGTCTCTTTGACCCACCCTCCAACCAGCACCGACAGTTGCAGACCTCTTCAGGACCGCCTGCAGGGTCGCCGGGGTAGAGCAGACCGTTGGAGAACCGCTGGTCCATCGGGATGTCGCGCTGCGACTCGCACCTGACATGGCTCTCGCGCACCCGGTCGTCGCCCACCGTGACCCAGTTCTTGGTGGTGTAGCCTGCCCGTTGTAAGACGCGCAGCTGCGCCTGGCCATAGGTGGCTTGAGCCTCGGTGGCAGCAATCACCTGTACACGGCGCTGGAGGTCCGCTGGAAGGTCCGGGCTGGATAATGTAGGGCTGGCCTTGGGTCCGTTCAACGCCGTGTGCAGATGATTGACGAAAGGTTTCAGGAACCGCTTACGTCCCTTGGCAAAACGGACTGCCTCGCGCCGCAGGTTCGGCCCGAGCGGGACGTTCTCGAGCCGAGCCAGCGCGGTGTAGGCTTTGAGGTAGGCGCGGGTGCCCAGGGACAGGAGGAGCAGGAGCAGTGCCGCCTTGGACCGCTTGTCCTTGGCCTTCTGCAACCCCTCCTCGTACACCGCCTGGGCCTCGTCCTGTATGACGGAATGGGCGTGGTTGGTCTGGGGTGTGGAGGCACGGACGACATCAAAGGTTCGACGCCCCTGTCTGTCCGGAAGACTGTAGAGCAGCTGGGTCGTGGTGAGGGTTAGTCCCTCGCTGGGAGAGGTCAAGCCTTGGCACGCCCCCTTCTTGACATAGGCGATGGTGACGTGCGGGTTGTAGTCCCACTTGGAAGGAGAAATCTCCCCAGCAAAGGTCTGGGACAGCGCGGTGTTGAGCCAAACTAGGTCGGGAGATTGGACACCGAACTTGATCACGTCGTACTCCGGACACTCAAACCGCTCAACCTTGCCCAGTCGGAGGGTGATTGGACCAGCCTGTTTCAGCAGAGGCTCCAGACGACTCGGATCAAAGTCCAGGTTGAATCCGTACAGAACGGTAACATGGGGCTCGGTCTCAACACCGTCCTCCGCCAAATCTTCGGGTCGGATCTGTCGAGCAACTTCCTGGACTGCGCCAGCAAGCTCCGGCGTCATGGCCATGAGACAACCGAACTTGGGGCTGGCCGCTTGCACCGCGTCCTGGGTGTAGAGTTGGCCGTCGCGGGTGGTGAGGTGAATTCCCGCGTCTTCTGCCGCCTCGCTAGTCAAGGCGTTGTCGTGGTGTCCGACATAAAGAGCGGCCTGGTTTCTAGTTAAGAAGTGTCCGCTCTCGGTCTCGAACCCCTCTTTGACCCCCAGCTTGTCGGACACCTTGGCGGCTGACGGGAAATCTTGGGAGAACTTCAGGAACGCCTGCCAGTGGCTGGGTCCCTTCGCACGCCTCCCCCCAATCACCAACACCGCGTGCTTGATCTTACCGCTGGGGAGTCCTGGCGGGTCGTTCTCGGGGTGGGCAGGCTGCCACTGGTGACGATGGTCCCAGCCGAGTGCAGCGCCTGCGGAGGTGCCGGAGGCTCTCACCGCCAACGCCGCTATCCTCTCAGCCAAGTCGGGACACGCCTGCAGCACGGACAACGCCGTGCGCGGCGTGGGACGATCAGCTAAGATTTCAGCGGCGGTTCTCATGAAGTAACCACCATGTTGTCCACCGGCAGGTCGTAGCTTGACCCGTCCGAATTGACCACCTCGCCCGCCGCATACTGCTCGGCAGTGCCATACAAATCGCTCCACTCCACACCGCTGATCGCCGGGTTGCTGTCAGACACCGCTGTGGTGTAATCTATCCCGGTAGGGTCTGTGGGGCGGGTGATGCTGCCGCCCTTGACCAGCCCAGCCAACCACGCCTTAGCGTCCTGGTAGAACTGTGCGAAGGGCATGCTAACCCCCTTCTCCGTCAAGATCGCCATGTTAAGGTTGGGCGTGCTGTTGATCAGCTGCCAGGCAGCTAGGTTCAACACGTGACGCTTACCCTCCGGAGGAATGGTGCTGGCGGTAACTGCCAACGGATAGCGACCACCCGATCGGATTGCGCCGCGAACCTCCTCCACCGCCATCGCCACAAGTTCGTTGCGACGATTGGCCGCGTCTAGGTCAACCCGAGCCTGGTCCGCGTTAGCAGCGTCGTCTGCCAGGTTCTGGTTGGCCTTGAGGATCAGACTCCAGTTCAACACCAGAGCCAAGTCTGCTCCTGTCGGCGCTGTCCAATTGGTGGCCATCAGTGCCAGGCGTTGTTGTACCAGTGGTACTCGGCGCCGTTAGCGGTGTTGATGTAGGTTTGAGTGGCTCGCCGGGGCACATGGCTGGGGGCACCGTTGCCGCACACGTCGGCATCGTTCTCAAGCTGAGTGGGGGAGCTTGCCACAGGCGCGGATACGCGAAGTTGAGAGGCCATAGGAAAAGGGGGAATTTGAGCCAGAGTCGGGGGCGGGTGCCCCCGACTCTGGCTCGGATTTACGGTTTCAGCCAATACCGAATCACCAGGTTGGTCGGGGCCAACGACGAATAGTTCGTCGCGCCCGCCGCTGCCGTGGTGTTGGTCGGATTCTCAAACTGAACCAGCGCATACGGGGCAATGGACAGCGACCCCATCATCTGCGCAGGCTCATGAGCGAACGTATTGGTCATCCAGTACACGGCGGTGGTGCCGTTCTGTGGTATGGTGAACGAATAGCCCGTAGCGGCTGCGTTGCCGTCACGAGTGATCTTGTTCACCCCGTCAATACTGGGCCAAACACGCAACGTCATGGTGTTGGTGCACGTTGTCCGAGCACTCTTGGACACCACCCCGAAACCCACCTTGGTGTTGTTACCCAGGTAGATCGGCCACAGCGAGGTGTTGGTGTACCCCCAATGGGCAGGACCGGTGTAATTCGAGATCACACTGGTGTCCATGGAGGTGTTGGTGGCTGCATACTGCTGGAACAACGTGGTCAACGTGCTATAGTTGGCCAGGATGTTGCCCTCCACCCGGAGCGTGTCCGCTGCAAAGGCGGAGGCTGCCAGGAGCAGCACCGCCATGATTGAGTAGAGCTTCTTCATCTCAGTCGGTTCCTTTCTTGGTTGAGGAGCTTACGCCGTGCGCTTGAGCAACATGCCCTGGCGCTCGTCGCCGATGGCCGTGCCAAACATCAACTGAACCCGCAGGTTGGCGAGCTCGTATGCGTGGTCGAGATACTTCACGACCATGAACGTCAGCCCGGTCTTGGGCTCAGTGACCAGTTCCACCGCCGCAGTGCTGGGCACGTCGGGGAGGACCTTGGTGTAGTCCAGCGGCACGCGGCTGACGAACAGCAGCGCGTTGCGAGTGCCCGCCAGGCCGCAGTAGGTGCTGTTGGCGAAGGTGCCCGCGCTGACCGTGTACGGCGACGCCGCCGTGCCGGCACCGCTGACGGTGCACTGATCGGTGACCAGCTGGCTCTTGCGGAACTTGATGTTGCCCAGACGGCTGAACCGACCCGTCTCGATCAGGTTCTCGCCGGTCTTGGCAATCGCGCCCCACAGGCTCTGGTTGATCACAAAGTTCGTGTCCGCCGCTGCGCTGGCGTACACACGACCATGGACCCACGCGAACCGTTGCAGGTTCGGGTCGCCAGGCTCTTCGTCGCCGCCCGGGAACTTGCTCTCGTCCATGGCTTCGGGGAGGTCTGCCGTGAACGTGGCCAGCGTCGCCCCCGCCACGCTGAACACGCCATGGGCCGGGTTCATCGTGATGGTGGACGTGGTGGTGCCGTCGTTGGCGATGCGCGTGCTGCCGTTGAAGGCGGTGTGGATGAGCTTGTACAGGATGTACTCGCCCAGCCCGTACATCTGCGGAGCCTTGAGCTCGTTGAACAGCTGACGAGGCGTAGCCGCCAGGATGTTGTTATTGAACGAGATCGGAACACCCGCGTGGGTGTCCATGGTCACGTTCACGTCGGTGGTGCTCGCGGGCACCGTGCTCCAGGCGTTGGTCGCCGTCTTGAGCATCACCCCAGGCACGCTGATGTACCGGGTGCGCACGACCTGGTTGAACAGCGCAGGCTGCCCAGACACGTCGGTGGTGATGTCCGCGATCGGAGCCAGCTGGTTGGCCAGCCAGCCGAGGTTCCACTGCAGGAGCAGGCCGGTGTTCAGGATGCCCACCGGGTTGCTGGCACCGGGGTCCGCGTAGTCACCAGCGCGAACGATGTTGTTCACGTCCGCAGCGGAGAACTCTGCTCCGTTGGCCACCATCTCAGCCAGCTTGGCCGTGATGACGGAACGAGTGCGAGACAACGCGATGGCGTCCTCGATGGCGCGAGGATCCATGCGCGCAGCGCGGATCACACCGCCATTGGCCTGGGCCTTGATGAAGGGCTCGTTGGCGTGCAACACCGCCTTGACGGTGTCGCGCAGGCCGAGCTCGCCCAACTCGATGGTGCCCGAAGCCTGGACCGGCTGCGAGGTGGTGACGCGCTTGCCGAACTCTTCGGGAGCCTGTTTCACCGGCAGCGAGCCGATGTACTGGACACCCGTGTTGTCCAACACGCTCTCCATGGACAGCGCCGTGGCGCGGACGGTGGAGGTGTCTTCCTTGGGGAGGAAGCGACCCGCCTTGACGGCATCGGCCAGAGCGGCGTCCACACGCTGCTCACGAGCCTTGACGACGGCCTGGGTGG
>ERZ724522.986-NODE-986-length-16415-cov-7.256479_pt1 | contig 16415 bp, 20 predicted proteins | sample MGYA00376055_ERZ724522 | MGnify/ENA primary metagenome ERZ724522 (study PRJEB28724, sample SAMN07190884) | wastewater metagenome | isolation source: effluent of sewage treatment plant in Hong Hong | place: Hong Kong | collected 2016-03-17 ... | reverse complement strand
ATCTCCAACCCTGTTGCTGGTGAACTAATTGCATCCCTTTGAGTTGTTGTCATTCTAGGGATTAAAGCACCTTTCGTTGTGGATGCAGCTTCAAACACCGCGCTTGCTTGTGCTGAACCACCAAACCCGTATGTTTCAACGTATGCACCGCCCTCGAATTTACCCCCTAGACCGCCTGATTGTGCCTGACCTTGTACTGCGTGTCCACTTGTTGAATAAGCAGCTATACCACTAATACCTTCAAATTGACCGCCTAATCCTGTTGATGATACACTTCTTAAACAAAGTCCTGAAGCAGAAAACAAGCCACCACCAGCAAAACCACTATTATTGACTTCTAAAGCGTAATTACTAGCTAAGGGCGTACCGATTGAAAACTGACCGCCGTAAAAATTTATAACGTATCCGTTAATGTTCAAAAATCTATTACCTGTCAATTGCTCATCTAACACCTCGTTTGCCAAAGTGTTCAATGTTGCTTTTCTAGTTTCATACGCTGGACTTCCACCTGTTGCTAAATCAAGTGGAAAAAAACTACCTGATGTTATGCTGGTGGCTGTTATTGGTATTTGGTTTATCTCTACTGACATCTTCTAAATATTTTGAAAGCTTAATAATATTTTCTTTTTTCGGCTTATATGATCCAGCCGAAGTAGTCAAGTCCTGTACTTGCTTGTGGTTTTCCGTTTTCGATTTGTCCATACTCAGGATATAAAGATAAATTTCTGTAAATATAGTCTTGAAAGCGTTTAGTGAACAATTCTGCTGTGTCTTTTTGCTTGTTAATTAATCGCTTCATATCAATTTCACTAGCCGTATCTGCGCCCTCTGCTGAATGTTTAAACACCCCTTTATTTGCCACTGTAATCGGTGCGTAATGCAAGTACTCCCACATCGCCCAATGTCTTACCATAGGTGCGATATATTCGCTTAAAAGCGTTGTGTAAGGTGCTGCTAAATTTCCGTTTTCAATGCCTTTATAAATCTTATCGTAAAGCTTGAAACCTAGATAGTTTTCAATGTGAGTGCTTTGAACAATATCAATGTATTGCACAAATTTGTCTGCATCAACTAAAGCGTTTAAGTTGGTGAATTGTGCTACTTCACTAGGGTCTATAAATAATACTCGTGCCATTATTTCTGAAAGTGTTTTTTGTAATATGCTTCTGTGTAACCTTTAAACGGCATATCCTTTGGTTTAACAACTTCTTGACCGATTGCAGGTAATTTAGACCCCATTGCTCGAGCCGTGAATGAATCTATGACCTTTGCAAGTGGTGAATTAACATCTACGTTTGTACCCTCTTTTAAATACAGCTGACGAACCCAATTGTGTGAACATCTTGCGCCTCCTTTGTACAACCAAACGCTGTATGTATCAGAACCACCAACACCAAACCCTTTGTTAACAGGTTGGTTTGTCATTTTTAAGATGTCTTCTTTTCGCCAAACCTTGTTAGCTTGAACCATCTTTGAACAAAATTCGCGTGTATCAGCACTCAAACCACCTTTATACGCATAACGAACCTTTACGTTTTCATCATCTAAATCGCTTTTTGCATTTGGAAAGCTAGTCCCAACACTTGCTAGTTCAATTTCTTCGTTATAATCGACAACGTATTCAGAAACTAATTCAAAACCATCCATTGTTTCACCTAGTTCGATGTAAGTATCTACCGTTGAAACGGCTGAAAGCTGTGTTTGTTCGGGAAATATCTTTGAAACTTCAATTGGTGAAATACCTACAACAACCGTTAAGAATGAAATAGATTGTTCACGTGTCATTGCACCACTATTTACATCTAAAATTGATTGTTTGATATTGTCCAATTGCGCCCTGTTGAATTTCTCACTTGCTCCAAATGGGTTTTGATTCTTTATGTTAGTTGCAATTGGCGCACCGATTGACATCATAAACTTAGAAATAGCACTACAGAGTAAATCTTGATATGATTTAACATTCGTACTTACATACAAATTCCAACCGTTCTTTAATTCGTCTGCATTTGAACTAAATCCTGTTGCTGTTGATATTCCAAAGATTAACGGTGTTGTAACGTTGTGGCATTTTAAAACCTGTTTTTCAGCTTCACCACTTAGGTACTCATAATGTGTAGGGGCATCGTTTAAAGGTATTGTATCAATAACAGTTTTCATGTCAACACCATCAACAAACTCAATAATCAATTGTTGACCGTCTGCACCTGTTAAGCCGTCTTTTATTTCGCGTACAATCTTCGCCTTTATTTCGGGTGTTGGTTCACCGTTAACAAACGAAATCTTCATCTTACCACTAAACCCGTTTTTAATGTCGTTTAGTAAGAATCTTGCAATTTGCTCCTCCATTTCGCAATACATAAACCCACCTAGATAATCAGGTAAAGCGTAGTATTCTTGGTCAGGAGTGTGCATCTTCAAATAGATAACCTCAATCTCTTTTTTAGCTTTCTTAAAATCGTAGTTAGGTAAAAATATAGGCGGATATTTACGTGTGTCTTTCCATTTATCTGAAAACCAAACACCCGTTATTTCGCCTTTTTCGTTTTTCTTGTTTAATCGCGTGTGCTGAATTGGTAGATGTGCCAATCTAGTTCCACCTACAACTTGAATACAACATTGCCCCGTTGCTTTTAAATCAAAGCCTAGTTTGAATAACTCATCGTTGGTAATGGTTGTCAATAGCTTTGCCCATTCGTTTGGTTTAACCCTTGTTTCGGTACTTTCTAATCCACCGCCCACAATCAATTTTGCAAAGTTATTGATAACAGCATTATTCGTTGGTGAACCCTTGTAACGGTCAAAAATATAATCGTAGTAATCATTCTTAACTCCAAAGTTCACCCATTCATCACGACCTTTTGTATCGTCAATTACAGGCATCACATCTTTGGAAAGATTAATCACAAAAACGTTATCGTTGTTATTTATCATGATGGTAAAATGTAATCGTTTTTAATCATTGTATCGCCCCAAGTATCAGCAACCCCTTTATAAATTACTTCATCATCGGAGTTAAGTACTTCAAAATTGTAAGTCCTGTCTGCTTGTAATTCAATTGAAATTTCAACTTCTAATAAATTACCTACTATTGTAGCTGTTGCGCTAACCGTATCAACCAATTCACGTTGGTAATAAAATGCAACTTGTGAAACATCAACACTCGAAGGTGTTATATTAATCGTTTGCGGAGTTGTTATATTTGGCAATAGCTTAACCATACTACTATAACGCAATTGCACCTAATTGTTGCAAATGAAAAAAGCACCCTTTCGAGTGCCTTAATCATGGAGCAAGAAGTTAATTCTTTTATACTCCTGCAACAACTGTAAATCCAACTGCTGCTAAATCATCATCAAAGAATGGTGCATATGATGGCTCTTGTGATACAAATGTAATTTCGTAACCTTGGAAATCCCCCATTGCTTTACCAACTTTAATATCTCCAACTGTCATATCACATCCGCGAGTTTCACCCATCAATAACAATTTACCACTATTTGTTTTAACAGCAATTTTAGGTGAACCATAAGCTAATAGTTTCAACTCTTTGTGTGTTGAAGCATCCAACGAATGCAAAGCTGCTGACATTGTAGCTTCATAGAATGTTGTTCCAGCTTGCTTATCAGTTTTAATTGAATCTATAAACTCCGCATCTGCACGTAATTCGTATTTGTAAGCGGTTGGTGTATTTGCCACCGCTGTAATAACACCATCAGCATCTTTTGTGACGTCTGCTGCTGGCAGTGTATTGATAACGTAGAACTCCAATAAGCCACCTACACCATCTTTACATCCTTTTTTTCTTCCTTTTGTTGCTAAACAAGCCATATTTTTAAGTATTAAAAAAGGGCGGTGTTTTTTGCACCACCCCTTCAAGTTTGAAAATTAATTAATTACCCTCCGTAAAGTGTAATGTAACGCTGATTAGTTACCCATGTAGCGATTGAACCTACATTTTTAATGTAACGTTGCATTGCTCCGTTTGCCACTTGGTCAATCATCAATGCAGACAAATCGCCTGTTAAGTCCATCAACAAGTGAAGGAAGTCAGGTGAAGTCAAAATCATGAAGTTTGCAGCCAATGGAACAAATTTGATTTCGATACCATTGTAGTAGATTTTCTCGTTAGCTCCAACACCCTCAACTAAGAAGTTAACTTGTTGCGCTGCACCCACTGCATTGTTAGCAACCTTAATCAATTGGCGGTGTGCTAATGGTGCGTAGATGTACGGCATGATTCCGTTGGTAGGGTTAATCACTTTCTCAGGCGCACCAGCGTACAGTTTACCGTACTCAGTAGCGATGTTAGAACTTGTTACAGTTGTTCCTGTTACTTTGATGTAATCACCTAAACCAGCCCCTGGAGTTGTTTTAGCTTGTGAATCGTTATACAAGATTCTAACTGCTAATGAATCAAACAATGTCGTAGGCATTGCTGCAACTGCTGCTTGTGCTGCTGCTGTGATTGAACCCTGACCAGCTCCAGCCGTTAAAGCTGCAATAGCTGTTTTTGTTGCACTTGTTGCACCGTTCCAAACTTTATTTTCCAAATCTGCACCAATCGCTGGAGCAACTTGAATTAAAACTTTACGGTCAAACTCATCAGAAACGACTTCAAACGCTCCTGCTTTCATTGATTTTTCGAACTTAGTACCTTTCAACACGTTGTCGTTAATACGGTCTTCGTAGTTGTAAGTGTACAATGAAACAGGTGTACGGTTAACATCTAAATCGATGTCTCCTGTTGCTGCAACCTCCCCCGTATTCAAGGCAGTCATAGCTACGGTTACTTTCGATTCGTATACGTCAGTTCCTGATTTGTGTCCTTCTGAAATATTCACGATGGCATCGCGAAACGTTCCAGAGTTTGAGTAGATTTCTTGTACTACTTCCTCCATTTCGGAGTGATTGCGAGTAGCTCCTGTAAAATTAATCGGCATCTTATTTTGCTTTTTGGTTGTTTTTATACACTTCTAAATCTTCTGTTAACCATTCGATTTGCTCAGGCGTTAACATTCCTTTGTAGTGTGTTGCTACTGATTTAGTACCTAATTCTTTTAATACTTTATCGTACGTTACACCAGCATCAAATGGGTTTAACTTTGGTTGTTTTGCTTGCTCCATCTTCTTACAATTTACCTCTGTTAAACTTAGCCTTTTCTAGGTTCGTCATTTCTTCGTATGACTTTTGAACTGTTGTACTTCTTGATGTGTTAGGCTCTAAAGGTTTTATTGCACTTAACATTACCTCTTTCTCCGCTTCTAATTGCGCTTTAATTTCAGTTGTTAAATGCTCCTTCAATTCCGTAATAGCTTCAAAGAACATTTCTTTTGAAACGCTTTCAACTACACGTTTAGGAGCGGTTGGAGCTGTGTCTGTTGCTGGTGTTTCCGCTGGTGCTTCCGATGCTGCTACATCTGCTGGCGGCTCATTCGAAACAGCTTCTTTAACCATCGCAATGATCCCCTCTTCTTCAACAACCACAATGCGCCCATCCGCTAAAGTGTGTTCACCTACTGGTGCTGGTACAATCGTTCCGTCTTCCGCCTTAATTCCGATAGAATAGCCTTCTTCGAATTTTTCAGCAACAAGCGTAACGTCCCCAGCTTCCGTTTTAATAGCTTCAAGTTTTAGCTCTTTACCGAGCAATAACCGAAGCTCATTCATGATTCCGTATTTCATTTGCTTTTTATTTAATTAATCGTTAAACCTATCAACTAATGCACTAAGTTTCTCGGCTAGTGTTTCTTCTTTTTCATATCTCGCTTCAATTGAAAAGCCTTTGAATTTTCCTGCTTTAATATCCGCTTTAATTTGTTCGTCTGTAATCTTTGCCCCTAATATCCAACTGCCTTTTATAGCGTTCAAATTAAGTGCATTTGCTTTGTCGTTTTTCGGGTCTTCAACAATCCAGCTTTCAACAAATGATACGCCTTGTGTCGGTGTTTCATGTGCTAGTGTAGCGTTGTTGTTTTGTTGACGTGAAAGGAATAGATGTGCGCTTTCTTTGATTGTTTCAGCGGTAAAGAAAATATTATACTTTTCACCGTTTGGCTTTTGTCTAAGCACCTTTTTATCAGGCGTCATAACAACGCCGTAAATCATACCTTGCTCTTCATTAAACGAAAGCTCTACTTCCTCAACTGACAAGTAAATAAAATCTTCTTCCATTGCTGGATTTTCAACCAACGAAACAGCATAAGTACCGTGTCTTGTTGGGTCTAAGATTTTCATTTCAATTGTTTCCATGCCTTTATAACGATGTTAAATTAAAGTGTTGCGTTTTCAATCTTATTGCGCTCTAAGCTTTGCGCTGTTGTTACATCATTTCCAACTACATAAGCTTTAACAGGTTTCTCATTTTGTACTGTATTCGCTAGTTGATTCACACCGCTTGCTCCTGCTAAAGTAAATGAAGGTGCGCCACCTGTTGCGCCACTCAATGAACTTGAAACACTAGGAGCAGAACCCCCAGAACTAGAACCCCCACCATCGAATTTTTGAGACTGTATTTTTTTCACATTTATTATACCAGCAGCAACCGCCCCAGCAGCAGCAATACCCCCTAATACGGGACCAACATAAGGGATACCAGCCATTGACTGATAAGCAGACGTTGCAGCCTTATAGGTATCAATCAAAGCCTGTGCTGTTGCTACACCTTTTTGAACCTTAAACGCTCGCTCTTGTTGCGCTCTTGACTTACCAGCGAATAGTTCAACGAGGCTATTAATAGCTGTTAGCGTTCCTGTTGCTGCATCTAATTTTCGTTTCTCGCGTTCTTCATCTTTTAACGTTCTCCATTCTGCTAATTCTTGGTCTTTTTGGTCTAGGTAAACCTTTTTACTTAGGTAGTTAGTAACCATTGTATTAACCGCTTCATCCGTCTTTGCGTTGGTTGCTAGTTGTGTTTCAACTTCTTTACGTTGCAAGCGTTCAATACTTCCAAATATTTCTGCTTCGCGCTCATCTCTTATCTGTTTAAGGTTTGCGTTGTGTTCACGTTGTAATGCTTCAATCAATCCAGCGTGTCCTTTTGCTGCTGCTAATTCTCTTTTATAGCGTGTATTTTCCTCGGCTTCTTTTTTGTCAAATTCATCTTGGATTAAAGAGTTATTAATGTCCTCAATCTTTTGCATAATAGCACGCCTTTCTTCCATCGCTTTACGATAGTTTTCATTACGTTTTTCTTGTGCTGCTTTTTCTTCCTCGGTCTTTTTTTCTTCCTCTTCTTTTAATCGGTTTCGCTCTTCTAATTGCTCGAACCGTTTTTCAATCATGGCTTGTTTTCTTATTGCTGACATATCAGCAATTTCAGATTTTAAAGCCTTTAGTTTGTCGCGTGTTGCTTTTGCCGTTTCTTCATCTTCCTCCGCAATAGCTTTTCTGTACAATGCTAATTGCTCGTTATACGCTAACTTTCGCGCTTCGATTTTAACACGTTCACCAGCTATATCTGTATCCCTGTTTTTTTGACTTTGTTTAAATAGTTCTTCCTCACTTGCGCCTTGCAACTTCATCAATCGTAAAGCGTTTTCGCCCTCCTGTTTTCTTGCAGCAACAAGTCTATCAAATTGCTTAACCTGATAGTCCAATTTCTCATTTAATGCATCAGCTCTTTCGGCTGCTGTTTCCTCTGAGCTTCCAAACAAAGCGAATGCTCCTACTGCTGCTGTTATAGCTGTAACCAATAAGAAAATCGGGTTCATTGCAACAACAGCATTAAACGCTTTCATTACAACCGTACCAATTCCGATTGAACCATTTAAAACGCCTTGCGTAGTAGCCCAAGCAACGGAGGCAACAGCAGAAGCTTTTGTCCTTGCTTCTCCAATTGCCATCATTAAATTCGATTCCTTTTGCAATAAGGTACTTACTTGCTGCACACCTTGTACTAATGCCATTGCAGATTGAACCTTTAACAAAGATTTTTCTAAGGCATCATTTGAATCGCCAAATAAACCAATAGCACCTTGACCAATTGCAAAAGCACCTGTAACACCTTGAACTCCTTCAATTACCGTGTCAATTCCACGGGTATCCGAACCAATATTTTTAACCCGTTGGTTAACATCTGCAATATCATCCGCTAATTTACCAGCCTCTTTTGATAGTGCTTGAAAACGAACATCACCCTCATCGAGTGTAAGCATTTCTGCTTTTAACTCCTTTAACCTAGCTTTTGCGGATTGGCTCTTTTTTTCTAGTTCATCAAGTCCGTTACCTGTTGACTTTATATCAATTTCAATGACCTTTTTTTCCATTTTCTAGGTACTTTTTTAAGTTCAAATTCTCCCTTTGCAATTGCAATATGATAAGGTACTTCTTTACCATCGCATATTTTTAACGCATCAAGTAGTAGTGATATATTCACCATCTGTAGTTGTGATGTATTCTCCATCTGTTGTAATTAATCCTGTTAAAGGTGCTGCTGCAAAACCTGTTTGTATAATAGTAACGCGAACAACGCGATTTAATGCAATCCCGTTTTCAAAGAAGAAAATAAAATAGTAGCCTTTGCGAGTTGCAAGACTTGTGTTTTCGGGAATTAAAACTGTTATAGGGTTGCTAGTTTGTTGCGTGTAATTAACACCCATTTCAAAGTTGCCATACCACAATGAAGATGTTTCAAATGTTACACTCACATCTGTATCTTGTGTGTGTGAAACTGTTTGCTCATCTGAATCGATTAAATAAACTACTTCCTCAATCGGTTCGCGGTAATCGTTCAATAGGTTCATTGTAGCTTTACCGCTATTCAAATCTACCTTGTAATCGTTCATGATGTAAGAACGTCCTGCAAAGATTATACGGTCATTTAAAGTAAGCTTATTCAATATCGTTTCATTCAAATTTGCACTTACTGAAATCGGTCTGCTTTGTGCGTTGTAAAGGTTTGAAATGTAGTTCGAATAATGTAATTGATACAAGCTATTCAAGTCAACGTCACCCGTTTGTTGGTTTGTTTCAGCCCCCCAATTGATTGAGCGAATTAAACCGCTTGCATTGTGCGAAACTGAAACAGGATAGTATTCAGGCAAAACAGTATGACCAGCTCCGTTATCAACATGAATATTTGGACTTGTAACCTTTGGTGCGTACGTTAGGAACATTCCTTTTGGTGTGTATGGCTTAGAATCTTTGTCAATTAAGAACATCGCCATAATATCCGTAGCTAATTGTACGGGTATTGGTGTTTCAAATGGTAGTGTAAAGTTTACATCGCTACCATCGTAATCAAAAGTTGCGTTTAAATCACCGTATTTTTGCCCTGTTAATGATGTGTAGTTAACGTTTACAGTTGACTTGCTATCATCTTTTTTGAAGTTTATAATCTTTGGGAGCTTAGGGCGAATTACATCAATTGAATCCGTATCGATGTAAGGTGTTAAATCCAATTTATCGCCTATCAAATACCATCTTTCAAGCGTTTGAAGTGTTAATAAATCTTCATCTTTGGAAATTGTACCATTGAACATTGTTACAACCGCCTTGAAGAAGTCAACTAACTTGATTTTTGGCGCAAGTGTGTTGATATTTAAGACTGCTGTTGTAATGGTGCTAGATGTTCTTGTTTCAAATATACTTTCACTTGTTGAAATCATATAAGAATCTAAAGGTGTTTTTCTTTTAAATTTAATAGTAGTAATACAACTAACCGAAAATGAAACAGTTTGAGGTGAATCCGTCTTAATGTATAGTTCATACGTTTCGTTATCTTGTACATTAAAGAATGGAACTGTCGCGCTATTAGCTACTAATACTTTATACTCAACACCATTTCTAAATAGGTAAACAGTTGCGTTTCCTGTTAACGCTGTGAATGTTACTTGTATTCGTTTAAAGTTGTTGTTAATGAACTCATATTCATTCGACGTATTATAAGTAATATAAGAAGTGTAATTGGTAGCATCTATTATAGGGAATTGTATAGTATCGGTTGTAGCATTTATGAATGGAGTTCCAGCAGAAAAAACAACCTTATTACTTAATGTAGGCATCGCAATTAACCCAGCCGAGTTTAATTCCTGATTCTTGAAATACAAATGCGTATTAACCAATAAATCACTTCCGAATATATCACCTTTGTTAACGTCAATTGGTAGATTGAACTGTGATACTATTTTTCTAAGTAACCAATCAAATGATATTGAAGGAAATAATTCGTACCAATGCAAGTTGCCGTTAACTGAAATATCAGTACTACCACCACCACCAAACGTCCAAAAGTTTTTTGACGATACAAGCGGAAAGTAAAGCGTTGGTAAGTTTCCGAAAATGTCAGACTGCATCAAAGCAATTACATTTGTGGCATTGTAAGGAACAACTAACTGTGTATAGTCTAAATCTGCTAGAGTGAAATCTGACAAAGCAAGTTTAACGTCGAATACATCACCCGTGAATGAAATGGTGTAAGATGAAGCGTTTAACTTCTTCATGTTCACTTTTTCAAGCAACCATGTACCAACTCTAAACACTCTGTCGTTTAATTCAATCCAACCTACTACACGGGTTTGTGCATCGAATCCGTTGTAAATATCAGGATTATACCAATGACGAAATACACGATTATTTTTTGGTGTTGCTGGAACGGTGAACGATTGAGTGTAAGATGTGAATACCTTTGTAATATCTGAAATGTTTTGAACGCTGTCAGATAGTTCAATATTTTCATCATTGAACAAGTCCAAATATTCACCGTTTAATCGTAATCTAACCATCTTACAAGTCTTTTCTTAATTCGTCGTTGCAGTACTCAAATTCAAGTGTGTAGTTAATCAACTTATTGTTGATGTTCTTGTGCAATTCAGTTGATTTAGTTCGTAGTTTAACCACTTTATCATCTAACAAAATGCGTTCGCTTAACATCATTTCTTTTAGGTCGTTGTTAAAGTACTCATCCACCCAATCGGTATTAACTTTGATTGTTGATTTACCATTAACATCAAACACCCCGTAATTGTCAATCGTCAAACTTGAACTAATAAAGTCCTGTGTTTTTACTTCTATATTTTCATAGCTTGCTTTGTAAAAATACACACGTTTCCAAACACCATACTTACCAACGTAATCACAAACAACCACATCATATTTGCATTCTGATTTTGGGGTAAAAGTAGATGTGTGCAAAACGGTAGCACCATACATTATTTCTACCGTGTTACCATCATCAATATAATCTGGATGAACGCATGGGATTTGTTGTAATTTGTGAGCTAACAATCCAGCCGTTTGATTTGCTCCCGTTCTAAGGTTGGTGTACTTGAGTGTTAATGAGTTGAAAGTGTATAGGTAAATGTTTCCCCCATGGTTTGATGATGCACCCGAAAAATAGGTGGTGTTGTACCCGTCATCCAATAGGACAAAAGCACGCGGTTGTGTATAGTCATATAAATTACCAATATTTAAAAGCTCATCATTCGTTGCAAATTGTCTAAAGCCATTGAAGGCGATTGCGTATTTATCATCACCGATTGTCAAGTCTGTTGTATTGGTTACGTCTGTAGTGTACTTAATTCCGTTTCTAAGCACATTCATTTGAGCCAAACAATAAACAGCCGTATCCATATCGTTTGTCATTGCCCCTACATCTGACCACGTTTTAAATACAGGTCTGTCAATCGTAAACCAATCTTGAATTGGTGGCGAAATATTGAAGCGTATTTGATTCTTTACAACAACCCCTAACTCTTCACCAGCATACGGATTTACTTTGTAATATTGGTAGTCTGCAATACTTGATTGGTCAATAGATAAATCTAAGTTTGCATTGCTTACAACTTGTAACGGTACTGTTGGGTCTGACTGAATAACGTAATTATGCGCACTCCTGCACATGATTAAGTTCCCTATTGTTTCTACTGTCATAAATCTTTCAATATTGTGTTAATTACCTTATCGGTGTCTAAGCCGTATTTAGTCATAATATCTTGGTCAAAGTCTTTCATTGCCTTTTGATATGCCTTTGTGATAAACAATGAAGGCTTAATTCCTTTGTTGAATATATGATTTGACATTACAAATTGTAAAGACTTTCTACTTATAAACTCCCCTTTTTCATTTCGAGGCGCAATACCCCTTTTTACTATCCATTTATCAAAGGCACTTGCTGGTGGTTTCTTATTCTTGTATGAGTATGGCGTGTTGAACTTCCTTTTCTTACCGCTCACCCCCTTATCTACATAGTCAGCGTAATTAGTTGCTAGTATATCAAATTCAATACTGTTCTTTGATACTTTAATGTTTGGAGTTAACGATTTTGAAAGTTTACCACTAGCGTTTTTTGCCTTCAAATTTTGCTTTGAATAGCTTATAATTTTTTTCGCAAATGCTTCGAGTGCTTTCTTTGTTTCGTCTAGCTGCTGCATCTTGTTACGTTGTTTGGATATGTAATAATTAACGATAATGTTACTCCAGCCAAATTCATTTTGCCTCGTTCTGTAAACAACTCCATTGTTGGAGTTCCTTCTATTCGATAACCAAAGTCGTAAAGGTCGCCACCCTCGAATGCTTTGTAAATCATCGTCCCTACTACTGACATCGCGTTAAACACATCTAGCGTATTATCAAATGAATCGTTAACCATATCGGCAAGTATAATATCAATCGTTACAGCATTAACTGAAATTCTCGGTTCAATTGATTGGTACATGATGTGAGATAATGCGTACTTGTTGCGCTTATCAATATCCAAGTCGAACTCGTCACCCCATGTTACGCGGTTAATCAATCCCGTTAATAGGATGTACTCATTTAGTCTTCTGTGAAGCTCGTAGAACTCGTTCATAGTCTTTTGTATAATCTAAGAATGCTAAGCAATCTCTAAAATTCATTTTTAATACTGCTGGCTGCTTTGTAATATCATTCGAACAAAGTATCATTAAACTGCCATACCATCCCCAACGCTGGCTAAATTCTTTCCACCCGTCAAAATCATTTCCTCCGCTTCCTGTGCTAAAAAGACTGGGGTAATCTTCGCTAATTCCTTTCCTAAATTCCAAAAAAAAACCTTTGCACCTAAAGCAATATTCAAAGGGATATGCTTCATTACTTCGTCGAATCCAAGTGTAGGATTATAATCAATTACAGCGTACTTTTCTTTCACGCTACCAATGATTGGACGAAACAAAACAGCACAAGCAGTATGAAGCGTTTGAATATCCGAAATGTTACTATCAATATCCATGAACTCCGCTTGGTTCATATCCTCTAAATTTGGAATGAATCCATATTTTGTACCTGACAATGTAAAGAACTGCTCGAACTCAACAGGCTCATTTAGCAATTCATCAATCCTTTCGACTAATTCTACAAAATCCCTACGCTTAATTGCTTTGATTGTGTCAGGTGTCAACTTCAGTATGTAGCGTAGTTTATCTTCATCGGTTTGATTCGATTCCATGTACAACTGAAAGTCACCCAAAGTGATTTCTCTTAAAGATGTCGGTATGTTTATCTCCATACCATTATAACGCATTTAGTGAGTAACGTTGTATTGTCCGCTAGGTTGTTTTAACATGAAGTAAATACGCATCATCAAAGCATCAGAATAATCAGGAGACCTCCCAATGTGTCTTTTAATTTCATCTTTTGACATTAGCTTTATCTTTGAAGCATCAACTTCTTTTGGTAGCCTAATCCACTCCAATTCCTCTGTTAATAGTTTTTGAATATCATGTTCTAAATTAGCGTACATTTCATTTGCATTTATTTTTTCAGCTAAATGATAGTAGCATTGGTCTTTTAATGAAGCAAAGTTTTCTTTTTTACTTTTTACTTTCAATGGAACTGAATTATTAACAAACCCAATGCAATTAAGGTAGTCCTTAACACCACCTCCTACACCATCTTCATCAACTATTATATTTGTTCTATTTACATTATAAGAAACAGCTAGTTCTTTTATAGCATCAACTGATTCATTAACCCTTGAAACGTTAAGTACTTTTGATTCGACAACATTAAAATTATCCCAAACAAATATAACTGTCTTATCCTTTCCAAGCCTAGCTATATCCGCTGTTATGTATTTTGTACCTCCCTCTAAATGCGTATTAGAAAACAGTTTTAAAATGCTTTGATTGCTTATTAATTGTCCTTCATCTTCGCTTGATTCGGCTTCGTAAAGCTCCTTAAATATTTTAGGTGGTAAATCCTTTTTAGCTTGCTCTACTTCTTCACTAGAAAGAATTCCTTCGCGGATAGCATCCCAGCAAGTAACGCGAAAATATGAGTATTCTGGGTCGGATTTAGATTTCTCTTTTAGCTTGTGTACCCAATTAGAAATACCCCCAAAGTTACCTATGATTTTACATGGGGCTTGTGTTGCTGTTAGTGTTGAGCGTAAAGCATACCAAGCTTCTTCTTTTGCCCTTGGTGCTTCATCAAATACACAGGCATAAACATCTTCACCATAAAGATTATCTGGATTGTCAGCAGATTTGAAATGTATTTCAGCTCCGTTTGGACAAGTTATAATTAAGTTTGATTCGTTAAAGTTATAAATACCGTATTTAACTAGATTTCTTCTTAATCGTTTAAATGCGATTTTTGATTGAGCAAATACAGGAGCTACCCACCAATAATTTTTCCCATCTGCTTGTGAAAACTCATGAGCCTTTCCAAACAACCAAATGATATGAGAGTGTGTTTTACCAACTTTTGTACTTGCTTCGGTTATGGTAAAACGTGAATCACTAAACAGAATTGCCTTCTGATAGTCAGTTAAATGTGGTTTACTTAAAAAGTTACTTCCATTCATTCATATCAATAGTTGGAAAGCTAACCTCTGTCTTTTGGTCAATCATTTGTTTAGGCATACCAAAACGATAATTAAAGAACAGTTTTAACGCCCAATCTTTGCCTTGCTCAATTGCTTCTGTTAGTTTCATTAAAGCGAGTTCATCGTATGGTTTTAACGATTCAATAATTGTCTGCTCTTGTTCTTTTGGCTTGCGCCCTGCCCCTTCTCTTAATCCTCCTCTGTTTGCCATTTGAAAAACTTTGATTAATCAATTACGCTTTTAGCCCCTTTATAGAACGCGTAATACACCACATAAAGGACAATGATATTAGTTATCGCTTGCAATAATTCGCGCCATGAGAAAGCACCTATTAAGCTAAAGCAATCCATGAGTACAAATATACCGAAAGCAACTAGTAAAGCTACTACGATTAAAAACGATACGATATTAAGAAACAGTTTCATCTTCAATTATTTTAGTTAGCATCATCACAATATCATCCCAACATTCAGCACACATATTTGGTCTTCCTGTTGTAACGGTGTGTGTTTTTGTGAATAGTTCCCACAACTTATTTTTATGTGATTCCTTTTTATGGTCACAATTAAGAATGAAATCCTTTTCCTCTTGTGTAAGGATAGTTGAATTGTAAGGCAAAAGATGATTTAAAGCGGTCTTACGCTCTTCGCATCCTTTACATGGTTTGATTCCTATCGCGGTTGTTATCTTTGCGATTGTATCTCCAAGTCCTTTTGACTTTCTTTTATTTTTTTCTTGCATAATTTTATTGAATTAAATAGTGTGCGTTCACTTATATTTGTAGCCTTTGCGAGCTTTCGAATTGATTGTATTTCGGTTGTGTAGATTTGAAACACTTTAACGTGAAACCAATGTAAGCCAACCAATGTACTTTCCACCTCTTCAAATTTAGTAGGTGTCCATTCTAGTTGGACAATTTGCTCACTTGTTAAATTTTCAAGGTTGCTAATATCAACTTTCTTTACCTTTTTTTTGATTCTGTAAAGGTCGGCTGTTAATGATTTGATGGCTGAATAGATGTATGGCTCATCCATCTTATTTAATCGCAGGCATTTTAAATATGCTTCTTGTACAACGTCCTCGGCTTGTTGACCAGCACCGATTTTTGTAGCATAATTAACATGCTTTGCGAAATCCATTTACCATTTTTTAGAGTTGGTAATACAATGGTTTGTTCCAACGTATGCCGTCGCCCAATCAGACGGTGCAAGTATAAACGTTTTCAAGTTACCGCTACATTCATTTTGAATTGTTACGCTGTAATCACTTGCATTATCTGAAACGATTTGACCACAATTACACGGGTCTTCTTTCTTGCAAGAAATGAATAACACCGATAGTATAATTAACTTTTTCATACTCAAATATACAAAACATTTTGAAATAAAAAAAAAGGCTAGCCATACTGGTGGTAAGCTAGCCCTAATTATGACCCCTTAAAAGGAACTCAACAAAAACAATAGTGCGAATATAGTATATTATTTTGAAATAAAAAAGCAGCCATTTCTGACTGCCTTAACCTAACCTACACATAAATTGTTTTTAATCAAATTTTAGCGGCTTGAAGTTTTTGAACCAAGTGGCGCGATTAATTGGCTTATAAGCACCTAGTACTATCTTATCAAGTCTAG
>ERZ724522.985-NODE-985-length-16418-cov-15.155106_pt1 | contig 16418 bp, 24 predicted proteins | sample MGYA00376055_ERZ724522 | MGnify/ENA primary metagenome ERZ724522 (study PRJEB28724, sample SAMN07190884) | wastewater metagenome | isolation source: effluent of sewage treatment plant in Hong Hong | place: Hong Kong | collected 2016-03-17 ... | reverse complement strand
CATATGTTTTTTTAATAAACATTAACTGGTTGTAAACGTTTCATCACCAAACACTTACCACTATCGAGATATACTGCTGCTAACCCTTTGTATCTTCTGTTAAAGTCATAATAACGAGCTTTTAACTCGCGCTTAGAAGGACCAGTACTGTGAAAGTTGTTAAGTTCTTCAAATTCTCTATCGGCTTCAAGATATAAGGTTATAAGTCTAATAACGAAGGCATTCGTGCAATAAGGTTTCCACTTCAATGCACGGTTGATATCATCTTGAGTAAATATGTTTCCTCTGGCAGTTGTATATTCCATATTGTTATATCTGATGGTTCTGTATTTGCCCTCTCTCTTACTCGCTATTAATTATATCAATTTTAATATCCCCCTATATAGGTTGATAGGAAGTCCCTAAGGGGGATAGATCGTTGTATCTCTCTTTCTAACGATAGTGAATTACAATATCATGTTCGGGAGGTTTGAGTTCTGGTAGATTTAAAAGGGCTTCTATTCTGCGGAGACGTAGTTCAATGTCAGGTAGATCTTCTTCTACGATACTTACTACCAGTCGTTCGAGATCATCGATGAGTTTCTTTAATTGTTTTTCATTCATTGTTTTATATCTATATGGAATCGCATAGACCCCCATTCCACGATCGTAATTGGAGATTAATATTTAATTGATGTAGTTTCTCGATCTCATGTTTGAGAGATCGTATTTCTGATTCTAGTTTAGTTATTTCATGATTAGCTAAATGTAATTTATGCACGGTGTTATTGTGGTTATCTATTATTGCTTTCTGACATGATAAATAGGAATTGAGTACTGTTTCGAAAGGTAGATCATTATATATTGATTGCTCGTTCTCAGTCATTGTTTTGTATACGCTGTGTTGCTTTTGACCCATCTACAAGTCGAAGGTGATTTTAGAATTGCTTGGATCCCAATCAGAACTGAACGTGTGTTTAATATTTATTTCGAGTCCTTCATATAATTTGCCTAGTTTAATGATTTCGTTTAAAATGCGTCCGTAGTATATCATTCCTAGTATTTTTTCTGTGCTATCGCTTGGTGATAATTCGTGAAGCTGCTCAACAGCAGAAGCGGCATTTTCTATCACCCGCGCAAATGGAAAATCATCAGCGCCATCTGCATTTAATTTAATAGCTTCGATAATACCTTGTGTGAGTAGCTGCTTCATTTGTTCATCGTTGGTTTGTTCAGTCATTGTTTTGTATACGGTGTGTTGCTTTTGACCCATCCATATGTTCCGATATGACCCATACAGTAACAAAACCCTGTTTTACTTGTTCTGGCACAACGTTTGCCTGTGTTAGGTCCTATTGTAATAATTGCTTGGCATTGCGTCATATTTATATACATAAATAGTGTATGTATATAGGTTTTTTACCACCATTGAATGTGTAGATTTTGTGTTAATCTTTGCTCACTTGTTAATTTACCGTATACCTTCCATACTTTGTGAACGAATTTAGGTATAGCGATAACATTACCATATCTTTCTCTGAATTGCTGTTTATATTTTGGATATTGAGATTTCATAAAATAATTCTTAAATACCATTGATGTTTCCTCATTTGAATCATCGACCATTGACCATCCGAAAAAATTCTCATCATGAAGATAGAAAATAGCACCTTCTACCATATGAGGTACTCCTTTGATTTTAACAATTGGTCGTACTACTAGTGGAGCAATTGGTTTTGGTTGTGCTATCGGTGGAACAATTGGTTGTACTACTAGTGGAGCAATTGGTTTTGGTTGTGCTATCGGTGGAACAATTGGATCTGGTTTATATTTAAGATGATCTGGTTTCGGAGGAGGAACTGGTGTCATTGAAGGGGCTTTAGGATTATCTAAATGTCTCGATTTACCTGTTAATTCTTCCCCGGTTTCTTTGGATATAATACTATAATTAAAATCTAACCAAAATTCATAAGACGGATTTTTATGTTGAAAAATAGATAAAATGCGAGATTTTTCCTTCATTAATGCTTTATGCAAAATAAATCTTATATCCTCGATTTCTGTTAAGTCGTTTTGCTCCATTGTTGCCTATGTATTTAGTATATCTGTTCGTATATTATAATTGTATCAATTATAATTATATCAATTAAGAAACAGCTTAAAAAGGGTTATAAAACTGCTCGACAAATAGGGCATTTCTTGAGTTTACTCATGCAGCACATGCATATCATATGATTGCAGGTGGTAAAATTAGTACAACAATAATTATAACAGATAGGACAGTACATATCATTCTTAGTAAACATATCATCTCTATCTTTGTATCCGAATTTCTGGGCCAGTTGATCTAAAACGTCATTGTATTGTTTCACTTCGATCTTCTTACGGGTTCGAATCTCACGTTCTTTATCCATCTCAAAGCGTTCATGGCGCTTGTACAAATTATAATGATGTACAGTGTTATAATGTTCCATTTATATAGTTACTTACATAAGTAATTATAGTTTTTTAATTATTTAAACTTAGTTGGATACGAATTGTATTTAATGTTTCTTTTGTCAATCCTGATGTAGGGGTTTTGGTTGCACATTTTAATATGTGTTCAAATTTAAACATATTCTTAATCATCATAGAATATAATATTTTCTTGTATTTTTCTTCACTTAATTTACCTTTACGTGGGAATCTTATTTCGCTTGCATGTAATATGCTGATTATATCACTGATGGACATTCCTTCAGGATCATCACATATAATCAAATTATTGCTCATGATAAGTATCTTCTATTTGTACTCCCACTGGCTATAGTGGTTGTTAATTGTATCAATTATTTTACTATGATAAATAAGTATCTCCTTGTAGGGAACTATTTCTATGTATATCTTGTTATTATAATTGATACAATTAATTACGATTATAAGAATTAGTAGTAAACATGGAGAATTCTGGACGAAACGACGAATACGTTACCATACATGGAATTAAGTTGTTTAGAAAATGGGTTACAGACATATATTGCAAATGGTGTAAACGCAATGTAGTATCCCAACATCCTGATGGTAATTATCAAGAAGTGTATTGTGAAACATGCAAGCCAATTATTCCTGTACCACAACAGACTTCAGTCAGTTCATATACTATATGGTCAAATCACGATATACCCGTTAAATTAGAAGAGAGAGAATTACGTCGTCAAGAATATTGTAAACAATGGAATCTTTCTCCTGAATATCAAGCTAAATTAAATCTTTATCTGGAAGATCGTAAGAAACCCCCTTCCGAAAGAATTTATGTTTAACAATAATTATATCAAAAATTGATATAAATAGTATAAACAAAAGAAAATAATAGTAAATACAACGATAATATGGACAGTGTAATAATAGCGAAAAGACAAGAAAATGGAACATATCATATTGAAGTTAATGAATATGGTGTCTCGTTCCTCGAGCAGGCAGTGACTACTCTTAACAAGAAAAGAGACACTGCTCGTAAATATGCTCGTGGTAGTTCCGCAACTCCCACAAGAACAGCAATGCCTCGTATTGGTATTGTAAGACAATAAAAACTATCATGTGTATCATTACACACGATACTATTATAATATAGCTTTATTAAAATGTCTACGGTTACGTACAACTTTATCCCAATACATGGTGTCAGATTTTACCCTTTCCTCGTCGATAATGGAGAACATCCTTCAAGATTATGTTTATTACCCAATACGACAGGAGATTTAATCGTCGCTAAAGATCACATTTATCCTAACACAACTAAGGCTAAAAAGATCTTCGCCAGGTTCAATACTTATATCGATTTTTATATTTGGTGCCAACAAATACCAATTCAGGATAGAGTATTCTATGAAGTAATTCCGCCTGATTCACAGAAACCACATTTTGATATTGATATTGATACTGAGAAACATAAAGATGTCGCTCCTATTAATCTTGTTGAGTTGGGAACTGCTATTAGAAATAGTGTGATCGCAGCTTGTGTTCAACTTTGTGCTGAACGTAATATCACATTACCGTTGGATAATTTCTTAATATTTAACTCTAGTACTGATACCAAACAATCTTATCATATTGTTATCGATAGATTCGCTCATAATAATCATAAAGACGCCAAGGTTTTTTATTCCCTTGTTAAAGAAAAACTTGATCCTACATTCCGTCCTTATGTTGATCAAGCAGTCTATGGTAAGAATCAACAGTTTCGGTTGTATGGTCATCATAAGATAAATAAAAATAATATCAAGAGATTAGATGAATCTTGTACTTGGACTTCACGACACGAGACTCCACCAAATGAAGAAGTTAAACAACTTTGGATCTTTGAAGCTTCTTTAGTATCATTGACTCGAGGGTGTGTATCGCTTCCTTTCACTCCAGAAGTACAACGCACTATTCCGAATAATATTGATGGCAATGAATATTACACTGATATTATCGCAGCTTTTGAAGCCAGTGAAGTTTCTCAAGATTTTACTCCAGGAAACATTGTTGGTAATATACTACCCCTAATTCGCCGTCACAGATCTCATTGTCCTATTTGTCAAAGATCACATGATCATGAGAACGCTTATATATATATCAGTATAAATGGCGCTATTAATTTTAGATGTCGTCGGGATGAAACTCACACTTCACTTCGCATCGGTAGAGTTGGTATTACTCCTACCAACGATCCAGATCTTCTCACCGAAGAGGAACTAGCCTTGGAACGAATGATGGGATTATTACCACCAGACGAAGTAGCTCCTGCTACTTCAGAATGGCCTGCTTATTGTGATATTACTACAATTTCTACTAATGTATTACCACCTTATCCTACCACACAGAAGATATTGGCTGTTAAATCTCCTATGGACACTCAGAAAACGGTTAAGTCATTTGGTTATATCCGTGAATTGGTAGCTCGTCATCCAGATTATGAGATAGTGATTGTTTCCACTCGTAAAAGTTTTACTAATGACGCTTGCACTAGATTTAGTACCAATACTGGACTTCCTTTTGTTTCTTATCTTCAAGTCAAAGTAGATCCCAATTTAAATACTAAGTATTTTATCACACAGATAGAATCTTGTTATAAGGATACTACTCATCGGAAGATTGTAATTATGGATGAATTTCGCTCTTTATTAGCACAATTCGACAGTGGATTACACGGCAATAATCTCTATCAAAATAGAAAAGTCTTTGAGGATTATATCTCCAACGCCGAATATCTTCTTGTATTAGATGCCGATCTTGATGATCATTGCATTAATACTATTAATGCGCTTTGTCCTAATGATCGTGTCACTCTCATTCACAATACTATTCCCAAGAGACAAGGATATCGCATTATTGAATATGATAATTTTTATGATTTTCTTGAAGCCATGAGTATTAGTTTTTCTGATCCCAATAATAATGTTGTAGTTCCTACTAATAGTTATAGTTTTGGTTCTGTAGTATCTACTATGTTTAATCATCGGAATATCCGCTTCTATTCTTCACAAGAAGATGATCATCCAGAAGAATTGGCCGATATTAATAACGCTGTACAACGTTTTAATACTCTTATTTATACAAGTACCTTGGGGTCAGGTGTTGATATTAATGTGGAGCATTTCCACGAGATGTTCTTATATGTCTCTCCAAAATCTTGTTGTGCTCGCGATGTTGGTCAGATGATAGGTCGTATTCGTAATCTTAGAAATAGAAAAATCCATATTTTTATCGGTGAACAATACGGAAGAAGACCTGATACTTTTGAGTCCGTTCTACGTGATATCAACATGAAAATTAATATGAACAACGAAGAAACATCTAAGATATTACGCACCATCATTCCTTCCGATAATGTTAGAAGATTATTCAATAACAAATATACGTATAGCATAGATACCAATCTATGGACCACTAACTATATTGTCAATCAAATCGAGAGGAATAAATCTTGGAATAATATGAATAGAGATTTAATTTCTCGTCTTATTCCTCAATGGTATGCTTTCGAAAATCCTGATATAGATCTAGATTTTGAAGATCGGGATGAATGGAAGAAAATATATAAATCTTGTAAGCAAGCCATTCGCGATAAGAAAATAACAGATTGGATCAATGCTCGTTCTATCTCTGACACTGTCTGGAAAACTCAACGACAGTTAATTAACAATAACTCCGCTAGTAAACGTGAGAAATTAGAAGTCTACAAACATGGTTTCTTATCTAAGTTTACCCCCGATACTAATATAGAACAACTCGCTATTGTTGCCTGTGATAAGAAACATCCAACTCATATCCGTAATTGTGTTGCCGAGACTAGACTCACTCCTCAACAATTAATATCTTTGGATAATAAGAAAAATCCCTTATTTGCACATGATAAACTTGTTGTAAATAAAGTATCTATTATTAAGCGTGTGGTTGAAATATTAGGTGTACGATCTTCATTCGATCATGAAACAGTAATAAATCCCAATAGAATATTACCGTTTTGTAATGAAATTACTCTTAGTTTTCCCAGTTGGAAACGTTTATTTGGTACGCAAGGTAAAAGTCCTTCTGGGAATAAATTAACTTCTTACATGACATCATTAGCTTCTATAATCGAATTGTGGAATGGTTGTAAGTTGAAGAAAATAGAAAAGCGAAGAAATCCTAACTATAAAATATATCCCTTCTTGCCAGAGTTGCCATTGTTAGTCGATAATTATATCTTACCACACATAGAAGAATTGTCAGTAGATACTACTTCTGAGGTGATACCCGAGATCACTAATATTAGTAATAGAAATATGACGGATGATAATACTGGAATAATACATGGAGTTATCAGCTTACCTTTGATTAATGATTATTACACTAATAATAACCATACTGTTCCACGAATTCTTAATATTAATCCCATACTTAATACTGTATCGTTTCCTACTATCCAACAACCATATAATCCCTTTGCTACTAATAGAGCCCCTTCCACTCCAATAATATATAAACCACCAGTCGTACCATTATCACTAAACATCATCAGTAAATAATAACAATCAACAAATAATAATACTTCGTACTGCGTAGGAACTAGGCACTAATAATAATAATAATAATAATTCAACCGACACCACTCAATCAAATCATTTCCATCACTATTAATACCTCAAAATGTTGTTGTTACTCCAACAATAACAAATCATCCCACTAATTAACAAATCATGAAGATAGGACCTCTGAAGATTATTATTAATGATACTGAAAATAATTATTCAAAGGTCCGCCGAAGTACTATTAACCAATTTTGTTAACTATGGTTATTTTTGTCAAAAAATCATTTATTACCACCACTGATGTATTCTTTCAACTGAATCATACGCTTTGTCATACGATTCAAATCGTCCAACATAGATAGAGAACTTATTGTCAACTTCGATGTAAGTATCGTATTTATTATCATCTATTGTGTTGTAATACCACTTAGTAATCATTTAATGATACGTCATCAGTCTTTAGTGGAAAATTAACTCATTGAACAAACATTGTGTTTTTAGTGTTACAAAATGTCATAGTTGACAAAAATGGTTAATAGTACTTCGGCGGACCTTTGAATAGTTATTTTCAGTATCATTAATAATAATCTTCAGAGGTCCTATCTTCATGATTTGTTAATTAATGGGATGATTTGATGATGAATGAATTGTGACAATAAAAATAAGATGAATAATGGGATAAAATTAAATGAATGAAGAAGAACAAATAGTAATAATAATAAAATAAAGATAATAATGACAAGAAATATTAGTAGAAAGAACTGTACCCCCGATTACAATCCACATATATCAACTAGACCTAATGTTCCATCAACACCATCATGGTTGGATCCACTCGTGTATGAACAAATATTAATACAATATCGTTTATTATTATAATATTATCTGCTTGATACAAAAATAGACACAATGAGTATAAAAAGATGCAAAGATAGATAAAAGAATGGCAATCACAAACGAAGATATGATAGAATTAGAAGAGGATATGGGATTAAGAACAGTAGAAGCAAAGAGACGATATCACAAGTTACAGATAAATATACTGAACGAATTATATGAAATAGTGAAAGGAGAAGATGTAAAATTACTATTAGTAGAAGAGATATTAGCACATCAAAAACGATTAGTTAAACTCTTGGGCTAAACATAATAACTTAATAAAGTTACTATGATAATTGGCAACAACAACTGCAACTTCCCTGTCGCAGTAAGTAGACGAACTACACATCTACTTGTATATACCTTTATGTGTCTTTAAGCAACAATAACGTATATAAAGAACAATGTGTGAGAAATATTTTGAAACAGTTGGATATTTAAAAGTAGAGATAGAATCATTGATTAGTTTCTGTAAGAACATACAGAATATGGCAGAAGGAAGAGCAATGAGACAGATAGGAGGAAATTCGCGGAATTATACAGATGAACAACTTGGTAGATACAAACGATTAATAAAGGAATATAAAAGAGAATTAGAGGGGATATTAACAATTAATTGTGATCATATAGTGAATGATATAATACCAAGAATTAAGTTTGTTGATTATACAGAAGAGGAAGGAAATATAAAGAAGGAGTCGGTAATTTTATTTCTACAACTTATAATGAACGAACGAAAGTTAAAGAAGATGCAAAGTATATTCGATTGGAGATACTTAGAAAACGGGAAGCTCGACCTGCAACAAATTATCAATCATCTTTTATAATAATTGATACAATAATTAATACAAATATTATCAATAAATGCAAAGTACCATATAAACATCATGAGGAATATGAGGAATTATTGGAAAAATTACAAAGAGAACTTGATGAGTTTTATATTAGTAAGGGATTACTATAAGAATGTACATTTCGAAATGTACATTATGATTAATCAGGATAAGCTGGGGCAAAATTGCTAGGTTGAGCTGCAACTTTTGGTTCTGGTTGTCTAACACCGGCAACTAATGGAATTTTACTTGGAGATTGAGGACCGAGCATTGCATTAAGAGAATAAGTTTGCATTCCAACAACAGAAAGACAAAGGAATAATTGCATAGTAGGGCTAAGATTGCCGATACCCAAAGCTTCATTATATTCGATAGCTAATTGATCGACGACCTTATTAAGCTCTTCACTGGTCATAACATTATCTTGAAATCCATTAAGTTTAGGCTTGAAAGTGTTTTCAGCAATAAGAGCCATAGTATTAATACCAGTAGCAATAATTTGTTTGGAGCAGAATTGGCCAATCTGAGCTTTATCTTCTGGAGATTGTTTAAGATGATCAGGTAGTTCTACTTCGTCGTCGCTATCATCATCGTCATCATCAGAATCATCATCAGAAACGATGTTAGGAATAGATGGAGGAGAAACGACAGTGGGAGCACAAAAATCGGTAGAAGGAGTTGAGCTATGATTATCGATATCATCAAAAAGGCGATCGAAGTTAACATTATCATTAGATAATTCTTCTTCGAGACCGGATTTGAAGGAGTCAACCCAACCAGATTTAAAAGTTTCTACAGGAGATTCTTTGGGTTTGGGTTGGGATTCTTGTTTGGGTTGTTTAGGAATGGGACGAGGCTTAACAGGTTGAGATAATTTATTAGCTACAGGAGCAGATGGAGCAGAAGGAGCGGAAGGGGTAATGGGAGTAGGTTTAGTAATTTCTTCGAGAGAAAAGCCTTGAGAGACTAATTGTTGTTGAACTGCTTTACCACGAAGATGTTCGTAACAATAATTGCAACCATTAAAGGATTTGACACCTTTTTGGGAATTGCATACTTGATCTTTGCGGGGGCCACGAGTTAAAACATAAGTACATCTGAGATCGGACATCTTTTCTAATAAAAGAAGATATATTTAGAGAAAAAATATACACAAGAGGTGTATATTTAGATTATGCGCTGACAGTGAGAGCAGATACTGAGTCGGATAATTCAGCAATAGCTTTCTTGTGAGATTTATTGCTAATAGTGAAATTATTGGTTTTGGAGTCGAAGGTAATAGTACCTTTATCAGGATGTGTTTCCGATAATTTATCGATATAAGCACTGATTTCATCAAGAGGTTTCTGTGATTTGTAATAGACAGAGCGAGCTTTGGCGGTTAAACTCCAACCTTTACTGAGGAACAAAGATTCGTATTGAGAGGGAGTAATTTTGGGTTTAATATCAAAGTCGACGTTGGTTACATCAAGATTGCGAATTGGATTTTTCTTGGGAGTGATAGCATCACCGGTAGCGCGTAATTTAGCGCGTTCGGAAGCATCTACTTCGTCATATAACGATAGATCGAATGGTTTCTTATCATTTGGACGTTGACCAGGACATGTTTTACCATCATGAAGAAAGTGGTATAAACCTTTTGCTGATTGAGCTTTATAAACTTTTAATCGTTGTTGATCGTTAGATGAATCCATTTGTGTTTTAATTGATAAAAGAAGCGTTTAGACACATTATTGAGCGAGAGCAGAAGGATAATAACCACGCATGACAACCTGATCAGCAATAACTAACGAACCAAGATTGTATAAGAAATTAGTAAGATAGGTACCTTTAGGAATGACAGGTGAGATATAAGTATGAGCTAACATTTCAGTAGCTGCAGCTAACAAGGATAAGAAGACATTAACACCTTGATAACCGATCATATTGAAGAAAGATTGAATAGGAGCACAATTGGCCCAGATATATTTTTCACCAATCCAAGCAGCAATGCCTGTGTTCAAACCAAAGGCTACGGAGCGTTTGATTCTGTTACCACCCTTACCTTCTTTCTTGGTTTTGGGTTTGATGAATTGATGAGCTAATCCTGAGAGAATACCAGCAATAGTAGGTTTCGCAATAGAAGACATTATTGTACTTATTTATAAGTACAACAAATTATAAATTTATTTTATTTTCTCCAATTTACATTATATTATATTATTGTGGAACACCGACAAGTCTACCTGATTTCAATAATCGGGCCTCATATAATCTTTGACCAACATACACAACTTCTACTCCTGTTGAAGGATTAGTAAAAGCGTTTGATAATTGGATATCATAATTCCAAGAATTATTAAGTTTAAGACCGCAGCACTGACCATTTCTGAACTCAACCCAGTTAGAAGCACCGAAGCTGTATTTAACATATGAGAAGAGATCAGGGAAATTAGAACAAAGGTATTGGTCGTTATTGTTACTCATCAAAATATTGGCATATTTTGTGACATTTGCATTGGTTGAAGCCACCCCATATGGTCGTCCACTTTGATCGTTTAAGGTGGCAGTTTGAATGGCAAAGTTTGTAGGATTATATGTAGTAGCGCTATAATGCCATTGTGAAAGTTGTTCTTGGATGGCATTCTGTTGACGAGCATAAATAACAAGGGATGAATAAAGACCACCAGCTAAAGAATTAAGAGTTGCTTTAAGATGAGCATTAGCAACTTGGGCTCCGAAGTTATAAGTAAATCGTTCAGGAGAATAATAAGAAGCGGAAATATCAGAGTTCAAAGCGGCGCAATTAACGGTGTTGTCAATAGCGTTACCTCGGACAGTACCACCCAAAATTAATTGAAGAGAAGTAACAGTTAAACCAGTAGCAGTAGAAGTAGAAGCGACAACGTTATTAAATTGGTTGAAGTAAAATCGATAAACAATATCGGAAGTAACAGCACAGAGAGGTAATTTAGCAACTTGGAAGATAGATGAGGTAATAGGAAGATAATAGTATTGAGAAGCACCAGGAGCAAGAGTACCGACTGGAGTTGTACCTGAAGCGTTACGTTCCATCATAGTAGTTGCATAAACATTACCGCAAAGATCGGCATAAATTTGTCGAGTGGAATCAGTCATCAATTCATAATCGTATTGGAGAGATTCGGGATAATGTTGTTGGATAACGTTATTATCAACACGGAGTTCAATACCGTTAGAACCAACCCAGAGATGGGGAGGAAGTAATTCTAAAGTTCCTGTAACACCACTATTAGTAATGTTAAATTCCAAAGCTAAAAGGCGAAGTTCATCAATTGGAACCTTAACGGCGATATCGATATAGTTCACATTATTGCCCATAATGTTGCTAAATCCACTTTGCGGGGTGCTTGTATATATCTGAGTATGGAAGCGGGAATCAGCGAGGCATTGATTAGCGGCGACTGCTACGCCACCAACTGAAATATATTCTGAAGGGAGTTCTTGACGTCGTGAAAATACAGATGACATGTCGTATTTATTTTAGATACGACACAAATAAAAAAAAAATATTATAACTATAACTTCTATTAACTTATTTTCGCAATAACACAAATAAGGATCTAATGACATCTCTATCTATTGATCGTCTCCCTGACAAAACTTTTATTATTTCTTCCGCATATAGAACTTCTGGTTCCGAAACTAGCTTCTTTGCTCAATTAAATCAAGCAATTATGAATGTACGATCTATTCAACTTGATATGTGCCAATTTAATAATAATATTATTCCAACCGAAGGATCAGTGTTTTATTGGGTAGAATCTTCTTATGCCGCTACCCCTTTTAGTTTTACTTTCCCTGATAACACATTCTATACTATATCTGACCTAGCAACTTATATCCAAACTCAGATGACAGCTATTGGTACTGGTACCTATACTGTTACTGTAAATTCTAGTAATTATTTTGAATTTACATCTAACGTCCCCTTCTCCCTTATCGGTAATCTTCCCAATAATAATATTTATTACATTTTAGGATTCTCCGCATTAGCAAATGCTTCTTATGTAGGTCCTTTCCCTGGTATTCCCCCAGGATATTCATTCTTAAATACTAGTCTTCAAGGATTTGATCCATTTAATAATCGAATAAATGGACTAGGTGTATCATTATCTCCATTAACCACTAACGGTATTAGCAATAGTGTAAATAATGTTTCTTATACATGGTATGTGCCAGTTCTTCGCAATTACGGTGAGGTTGAATACTTTGCTGCTAATAAAGATTTTAATCAGACCACTAAATATTTCAACAAGGGCTTTAATTTCTCCTCTATGAAGGTAGATATTGGATTACTATTTCCATCATCACAGTCAGTAACCTTCAACCAGAAATTACACAGTGATATTTATTTTATATTTTCATATACAACATTTGACGATTTTCCAGCCATATTATCTTCTGAATTAATTAATACCTGTTAAAATAATGTCATATCCACAACCCGGTTCTTTTTTATCTATTAACCAAGGCTTCGCAGATACCTATACTGGTAAAATAAAAGCGCAAGGTGCTCTTGAAAATTTAATAAATACTCCGTGGGCTCGTATTCGTCCACAACTTCAAACTTTTTTTAATGATTTCATAGATATTTTTGCTGAACTTAGAGGTGATGATGATGACGATGTCCCTATTATTGAAGAAATATCTGTTCAAGTAAAAGAACATATATCTGATTTCGGCTATAATTTCCAACCATTAATTACAGGTGCAACATCTGTATTAACTTATGCAAGAGCACGTCAAACAGGAGTTTCTAAAGGTGTATTTGGAGCTGCTTTAGCTTATTATGGTTATTCTGCTTATAATATTTACAATACACAAACAGATGAACCATCAAGCTCTGCACTAACATTAACAACTTGTCCAAATCCCCTTTATGAACCAGATGATGTCTTCAAAGCAGCTCCACCTGAGCCTAAACCTAAATTAGTTACAGAGCTGAAACTCATCAAACCCGGACCTAGTAAAATCGAACCTAATAAAATAGATAGATTTCCATTATTACTTGGGACATTAATAATATTATTAGCAGCCAATGCCAAGTAAAAATATCATGTGTATATAAATACACACATGGATAGTTTTAATAATATCATCGAAAATTCACTTCCTCAAGTTAACCCTCCGATAGGAGTACAAAATACACTTGATAATATACTAAGTGGTATAGATAGTTTGAATGAACGAATGCCAGAGGGGTTAGGAAATACATTTGGTAATATACTAAGTGGTATAGATAGTTTGAATGAACGTGTAGCACAACAAGCAATACCAGCTGTTGCCCCTGCTGCTGTTACAGGTCTTTTTGCTTGGTATCGCGCACGTAGATTACCTACACAATTAGCTTTAGCGACAGGAGGACTTGCGGCAGGAGGAGCAGCAGCAGTTGCTATTTATAAAACAGGAAAAGTCGCCGTAGATTATACTATTGAAGCCAAAGATAAAGTTGTTGAAGTTGTTACAGATACCACTGCTAAAGTTGGTGTTATTGTTGAAAATATTAGTAATATTCCTAGTAAAATTATTACTTCAACACAAGAGACTATAAGTGAAGTTACTGAAACAGCTTCTAATACCTTGAAAGATCTTGTTCTATTAGGATTAGTTGGTGTCTTCATCTATACTATTAATAGTAATAGCAGTAGTAGTAGTAAGCGTGGAAATATAAATATAAAATATCATTAAAAACTAAAATAATGTCTTACATACCTCCCAGCATTAAGGAATTTACTGATACTCCTATACCTGTAGATAGAAGTCTTATTGACCAATCTGCCCGTATTAATTTATTTGATGAATGTATTGAAACACCAGATGGAAGCCTTATTTGCTCCTCTCCTGTTTTTGCTGAAATTATTCAACCAGTCGATAGAAGTCTTGTTACTCCCGATTTAAATGCATTGGGCGCTGTTGATTCTTGCCCTAACGTCTATATTAATCCATTTTTACTCGTCGGAGGAATCGCTGCCTTCCTCTTCCTCTTTGGTAAATAATCCTTGATTCAGTTCAGTAGACGTAATTTCCGTAGGTTGAGGTTCTTTAACTTCAATATCGATATTACTCTGTATTGAAACATGAAATGAATTTTTCTTTTGAGTATTAATAGGAGCATACCACATAACACCGTCCGAATATGGATCCACTTTCTGTATCATCATAAATGAATACTTCTCTTTGGTATTCTTAACATAATCTCGCCACAGTTCTTGTGGTGAGTTATAATCAGTCTGTTGAGCATATACTCCTGTCGTCTTATCTTGTATTGAATCTATATCCACCTTCGTACAAAATATGTAATCCGTGGCATTTCTTACTATATTCGTATTGGCACTAAACTTATGTGATATATACGCCGTAATTATTCCCCTATGTCGACCTTGTGTTGCTAACATATTAAAGGTCTCTACAGCCGCCTTACTCTGCATATTTATTATTCCAACATAATCATCTAATATTATTAATATCTTTGGTAATTTGATTTTAGGATTATTCATAGCAGCTGTTGCTAATATCTTCTGTCTCTCTAACAAAGCTGCAATTCTATCAAAATCTAATGGATACACATATGGAGTCCAATTCTTATAAATAGGATTAAATTCGGCCGTTCCTGAAAAAATATACACTCGATATATTCCGACATCTTTGACTATCTTATCAGTTAGAAACTTTAACAAGGTACTTTTGCCTGAATTTTTCGTTCCGACAATCATCACCGTCTTAGTTGATTCCGGGTCAAAATATATCGTATCTGGATCTTGGTGATTCATATCTTTTAAAGAGTAAATGAATTATTTATTGAGATCTTTGAAGATATATTCATGTACATTCTTTACACTATTAGGTATATGCCTAACATTGATATATAAAGGGCCGATATTGTCCTTTATCCACTGACGTAATCCATTGATATCTACTTGATATATGTATTTATCTTCGGTTTCGAATTGTATTAATGTATGTGAATGTATTCTATGGGTATAAGTACCTATTTCAAACCGAGGAACAACTTTCACTGTTCCTGGTATTATTAGATCCTCTGCTGATTGATTAATGGGATAATCAAATCTATTACCACCGTATTTTCTTGATAAATATGCATGTAGATATCGAGGAAATACTTCGAATATCTTTATAAGGGCCTCTTTAAGTTCATTTCTTATTTCTAAAGCAATTTCTTTAGTATGAGCGGCTTTGTTACTATTCAAGGTAATATGCCAAGAATCAACTAATATATTATCACGAGCAGCAGTAAAATCAGGTCGGAACATTATTTGCTTTAACACATTATTTTCTTGAGCTAAAGCTCTACTCCTCTGTCTTTGTATAATAAAAATCCCGGACCTACTGGATCTGTATCTTTGATATTGCCTTGCGCGAAGACAAGCTTCGCTTGGCGCTCGCTATTTATCTGTGATGCGTCATCAATATCAAACCACTTACCATCATGTAGAACAGCGATTCTATATGGTCTTTTTATCGTTCTATCGTATATATAGTCTATTTCTGTTCTTTCGAAATAGTGCCTTACAAAATGACAGCCATCAAATGAGAATAAAGGCATAGGAACATCCAATTTCATATCTCTTAGATCCTTAATAGTAAAAATATTTGGAGGCGTAATTATCCATCCTTGGGGGTTTCGGAATGACATTTTATATACGTTAATTTA
>ERZ724522.984-NODE-984-length-16429-cov-16.579700_pt1 | contig 16429 bp, 18 predicted proteins | sample MGYA00376055_ERZ724522 | MGnify/ENA primary metagenome ERZ724522 (study PRJEB28724, sample SAMN07190884) | wastewater metagenome | isolation source: effluent of sewage treatment plant in Hong Hong | place: Hong Kong | collected 2016-03-17 ... | reverse complement strand
AAGCCTTTCACAGCCCCTTCACAGTAATATAGACCCACAAAAAAGGCAATTCACCGCAGAGATACTACACCATCGGGCGAGATGATTCTTCCTCGGCTTCTTTGAGAAGCTGGGGTTGCTTAAGAAAGCGGGAAACAATGAAGCAACGGACACTTTCGAGCTCTTCTACTTTGAGTGCCCAAGCAACGGCGATGAATGCAGCGATACCGAGTACGCCCGAGAGGAGCAACTCCGAGAAAACATCAAAGAACGTATCCAATTCGACATTTCCAAGCCCAAAGAAAAACTTCCCCGACTGCACTGCAAGAAGCGCTGCCAAAGAAGCGCACGTCACCTTGCCCAGAGAAACAAAGAACGAGCGGTCATTCCATTCCTCGACGCGCTTCCGCAAAAACACATAAAGCAAAAAGGCATTTGCCAAACTCGCCGCAGAAAACGATACGGCGAGCGAGAGTGGTCCCCACTGCCCGACAAAGGCAGCGAGAACCGCTATATGAATCGCTTCCGAGAAAGCAGCAAGGAGAAGCGGCGTCTTCGTGTCTTGCAAGGAGAAAAACGCGCGCGCAAAGAGTGGTATGAGACTTTGCGCAAAAAGACTCACGGACAAAACGCCGAGGATTTCAAATGTCATACGCGTATCTTCCCAGTCAAAATGCCCTGTTCCCAGAATGACCCGCACAATCTGCGCTCGAAGCGCAATCATCATGAAGCTCACCGGGATCACGAAGAACAGAACATTTCTTGATGTCTTGAGGAGCATATCGGCAAATCGTCGGCGCTCATCTTTAGCGGCAAATCCCGAAAGCATCGGAAACGCCGCAAGAGAGAATGCAACGCCGAAAAGCCCGAGCGGGACGCTTTGAATATTATTGGCAAGCGTAAACGCGGCGAGCGTTCCAGAAGCCAGGACGGATGCGAAGAATGTCACCACAAGAAAACTCACTTGCCCCACCGCAATGCCGAGCGATCGCGGCACCATAAGACGAACGACACGCCATACCTCGCGATTCACTATCGAAGCCGCTTGAAAAGAAAAACGAAACCCCGCTTTCCGCACACTCGGATACTGAACACATGCATGCAGTATCGTCCCCACAACAACGCCCATCGCCAGCCCAACCGGACCGAAAAATTTTGCAAAGACTACTGCGCCCAGAATAATGCCGACATTATAGAAAACCGGTGCCAAAGAAAAGACGATGAAATTCCGAAACGATACGAGCACGCTCCCAAAGACAGCGCTCATGCCAAGAAATACCGGCCCGATGAGCATCACGCGCGTAAGGCTCGTGGCAAGCGCCTGCTTCTCCGGCGAAAATCCCGGAACAATAGCCCGCATCATAGGTGCTGCACAGATCGCCGAAATTGCCGACACAATACCGAGAAGAATCAAAAGGAGCAAGAACACGCCACCTGCAAGATCCCAAGCGGATTGCTCGCTTTTCTTTTCACGAAGCTCCGTAAAAACAGGCACAAATGCCGCCGAGAGCGCGCCAGCAACAAGCAGTCCGTACAAAAAATCAGGGATACGAAAAGCGGCGTAATAGGCGTCCAATACATCGCCTGCGCCAAATGTACCCGCCAGAATCCGATCTCGGACAAAACCGAGAAGCCGGCTCGCCACCCCAAAAACCGCAATCACCAATGCCGCGCCGCCGACGGTCCTGTTTGACCTCCCATGAAACAGCGACAAAACGAGCATCCGCACTCGATCTATAATCCCCCTCATACAAGTACAAACGAATAGTGCCTACTCCTCTGAAAAAAGAATACCGACAAACCGATCATATTCCAAATCCGACTGCAGCCGAACACCATGCTCGAACGGTATCAGATTTCTCTCCGATTGCCAAACGTTTTTGAAGTGTTTTGGGAAGGTAATATCGGCATTTAATACACTTCCTTGCGAACCGGATTGTTTCTGAAATACAACCGAGTACGAATCAAGTGAATTGTTCGAAGAGCGAGGATTAACGTGAAATGGAAGAAGATACGTATATGTCACCTCGACACTCTCACCGGGACTCACATAGACCCAGTTCCCAAAGACAGTTTTCCCGGCATCTTCGGAGATGCGTGTGCCGGATACAGGATCAAGACGCATTCCTATCCGCTCGCGCTCAACATCCTCATCCCGAGAGAAGTGAAGTCGGTCATAATCAAGTGGCGGCTCGACCGTCTCACGAGTGTATCCTTCGGCGGAAATCAACGTCGACCCAAGCGGCACATAGACGCGCATATAGTCCGCATTCACTCTATCCCACCATTCCCTCCCCGTATGCCCTCCGGTATGCGTGCGCTTCACCGTCACATTGTCGACGATACTTCCGTCATCGCGAATCTCCGCACGATGTGAAATCGTTTCGTCGATCACGCCGTCCGTCTTGTATCCATTGATATTCGAATGAATAACACTCAGATAATCCCGATCCGAAGAAAGCACTTCGCCCGACCAGCCAACGTCCCGCACGAGCCGTTCCATATCGCTGTTCCTGAAGTAGAAGAGCATATGCTTTTCCGATAACCCCGCCTCGACTGCCGAAAGTGCCTTGCCAAACGCTCCAGGCACAGCTCCCTCTCCGAAGATTCGGTCAAGCAGTATCGGCGCCAAGTCCGAAAGAATCTGCTTCGGTTTATTCTCTTCCTTATCATACGCAACCTCGACTTGGTATTGAATCGTCTCCAGAAAGTTCTCTTCATCAACTGTCACGCCATACGCATCCATTCGAATTGGTCCCGTGATAGCAAGAAACTTTCGGAGAATCTCGGGCGTAAACGCGATCACACCGTCAACCGTCGGTCCACCGGTCTTCTCATAGAATGAAATTGCCTTCTCCGCCGACATCGGAAAATCGGGAAACCAATTACTGTCATGCAAACTCCATCCGGCGCTTATCTTCTGTATCGGCTCCGGCGGGACGATATCCGTATGCAGCTGACCGTCCGGATTAAAAATGCCATCGACGAAAAACTTCCGAACACGCCCATCATTCACATCAAGAAAGGCGTAGCTCCCGATAAAGCCTCCCGTGGCACGCATCTCCTGATTATTCTCAAAGAGAAACAAGAATTTTCGCGGACCATTCCCTCCGAGAATATCCGTAAGGATATCCCCATGAGCCAGAAAGAGTCGCATACCCGAGAGTGCTTCTGGCAATTTCGATTTGAGTTCCACAAACTGCGCGCGTTTGTCCTCCGGAAGATCGGAAACGGAAACTTTGTCGAGATTCTCCAGAGCGCTCGAGAGCAATGTTTCCGCATGTTCGATCGAACCGCGAGTGTCCCTGAACACCGACAGAAACGATATATTCCGGTCTCCCGCCAGAGGATTTCCGAGCGAGAAAATCGATCCTCCGACCGCTGATATCGATTCGCCGGCGGCAGAGATATCTCTCGCCGCATCCACCAGATATTTTCCGGACGACAACTTCGATACAACAGGAAGAAATCGAGCCGCTTCAACTACCGTTCCGTTCCACGAGGCAAACAAATCGGACGCCGTCGAAAAAGAAACAAACGCCTCTTGGAACAAGCGGTTTGATTGCGAAAAATCTTTCGCTTTCGCCGTTTCAACAGCCTGCGAAAGTTCTCCGTAGCCTTCGGTACTCACTCCGAGCACTTCCCCCTTCATTTTCATTCCCTTCTCAAAAAGCCCGATGCCAAACCATAGGAATACAAAAAGAGCAATGCCCGAAAAAGAGAGAGTGCAAATTCTCCGGTGTTTCGAAAAAGCATTTGCGAACCTCGAAAGAGAAGCGAATGATGAAGCGAAAGAAAACCAGTGTGACAATAATCTTTCTCGCAAAGATCGGTGCAATGAACCGAAAGTGACACCTCGACGATCACCGGAAGAAAATTCTGTCTCCGGCACCGTGCGCTCATGCCATCGAAATTTATCTCTCTGCAGTGCATGTGAAGTGGAATCCGATTTCGATACTCCCAATTCCCAAGCAAGTTTTTCTCGAGTCGGACCAATAAGATGCTTTCGGATAGGTGTCGCTTGATGATGCGACGCAGACATCGATCCGGCAACTCGAGGCAGCGCACTCACAACGCCATTCATAGGCGCTATGCGTTTCAGAGGTCGGATATCCGACATGCCGTGGGAGTTACCTCTCTTCATAATCGTAGAGAAGAAACAAGAAAAATAGTTCTCGGATAGAAGCCCTACCCCGAAGAGAGCGCAGAATGTTTTTGATACACGACTAGCGTCTCGCTTGCCATCCGATCCCAGGAGAACTGCGTCGCCCGGGCAAATCCGCGTTGACGAAGCGACATTCGAAGCAGTTCATCATTCCAAACCGATACCAGTGCTACTCGAAGCGCCGACACATCGAGCGGATCAAAGAAAAGCGCCGCATCACCCAAAACTTCCGGAAACGCCGTCGCGCGCGAAGCAATAACCGGCGATCCTTTCGCCATCGCCTCAAGCGGCGGCAATCCGAAGCCCTCATAGAGCGAAGGAAACACTGAAACGCGGGCGTATCGGTACAGCAGATCCAACTGCTCATCAGAAACAACACCGGCAAAAACGACACGATTCATATTCCGGCGCTTTGCATATTTTTTCAGTCGGCGATAAAAATAGTCATCTCCTCCGACCAAAACCAGATGCGCCGATGTATCAGGAAGCGCATCAAACGCCAAAAGTAACCGTTCGAGATTTTTATGCGGATACGCATTGCCCACGTACAGAGCATACGGCTTCAGTATATCATGAAACGAGTATCCTTCTTTCTCATTCGAAGGCTCAACAGGAAGAAGATTCAGTGACACAAAGAATCGCTCCGCATCCTTATACAACAGCAATCGACACATTGAACTGGCAGCCTCATACGTCACCACCATCTTCCGAGGAGAAACACAATAGCGCTCAAGAATATCTTGTTTCGTATATTTCGAAATAGTTACCAACGTGCTCGATCGAACAATTGCATTCCGAATCACGAAACGATAAGCAAGAAACTTCAGTCGATACCAAAGAGGACTCAGTGTCGTCGCTCGAAGCGTCGGAAAACGAACAAGAATCAAATCGTGCACCGTAACAATAAACGGCCGCCAATATAAAATCGGCACATTAAAGTGCGGGAAATGCACCAGATCGAGTTTCTCACGAAGAAGTACGAATGGAAAAAGAAGCTGCTCAGAAAAAGAATACCAGTGAAAATCTGCCAGCACTTTCCGGAAACGGTTATTCGCCGGCACATACTGATCGAAATTTTCACGGCGCAAAAAAATCACATAGTCATTCTCCGAATCGAGCATCTCGAGCGCTCGAATAAGCTCCGCCGTATATCGCCCAAGACCGCCTCTGCCGGCCGGACCATAGAATCGTGCATCAATACCGATTTTCATGACTTCGCAGTAACGGCCTCCGGCAACACTTCCCGATCCGCTTTCTTCGTCGCAAGTTGTTCCTGCTCGGCGGAAAAGAGGAAGAGCGCCTGCGCAGCAAGCGCTTTAAAAATTTCCGGATCTTCCACGATACCTGTTTTCTTTCGAAGCACCACGAAAGCGAGACACCCCTTCACACGACGAGGCGAACGAATAATACAATAGTCACCCTCGCGTATCACCGTTTCCGTACGCTTGGCGAGTTCTTGATATTTGAGTACCGGGCAACGCTTCCCACGCACATCGAATTTCTTCTCAACAACACCGGACCGAATATCAACAACACACAGGAAAAACACGTCGGTTTTCCCGAGAAGTGCAAGCGCCTCCATGATGGACTCATACACTTCCTTGATACGATCCGGCGTGATCGCTGCGGTTTCGGGAAGTCCCAAGGCAATGTTCTTCACAATCTCCATTTTTCGATTGATCTCCGCAATATACGAATACGAATCAGCAAGGTCGCGGGAAACACGAGAAGTCTCCTTTTGCAATTTCACCTTTTCGCGCAGTTGAAATCTCAATTGATTTTCCTTCCAGAGATAGATGAGAAGCCCGATTGCGCCGACAAAGAAAATAAGAAGCGACTCCTGATCGTCCTCGACAAGAAAGAGCCGATCTCCGTTGATAATCTTCGGAATGAGAACAATCAGAACAAACAATGCGAGGTATATCCAATACATACGTATATGAGAGAGTTCACAACGTTATAACAAGTACAGAAAATCAACTTCTTTAATACGACCATTAAAAATCACGAATAATCTGCTTCAGATGATTACGGAGTTTTGGTCCCACTTCGGGATGTTGAAGACCAAAGTGCAGCGTCGTCTTCAAAAAGTTAAACTTATCACCCGTATCAAACCATTCCCCTTCAAGAATACGGCCATGAATCGGCTTTCCTTCTCGAAGCATAATATTGAACGCGTCGACAAGGCGTATTTCCCCCGATTCTCCCTCCGTCATCATAGAAAGCGTTTGAAAAACATCGTGCGTCAAAATGTATTTCCCTGGCGCAACGATCGTACTCGGCGCCGCCTCGACGGACGGCTTCTCGACAATTTCCCGAACGCGGATATCACTATCCGTCACTCTGTCGCCGGCCACCACACCGAATTTCGACACCTCCTCGCGAGGAATATCGGCAAGCCCGATAATCGGCGTCTTATACTCGGCATATGCTTCAATGAGTTGGCGTGACGCCGGTACAAGACTGTCATAAATACAATCGCCGAAAATAACCAGGACACTCTCGTCATCATCAACCAGATGCGCCGCCTGAAAGAGCGCATGTCCGTCCCCCAAAGGGATAGGTTGCCGCACATACGAAAATTTCGCCAACCCCGAAATCTTTTGCACCGCCTCAAGAAGGTCGAGCTTATTCTTCTCAACCAGCGTATCTTCGAGTTCATAGGAAACATCGAAGTGATCTTCGATAGCGCGTTTCCCTCGACCTGTTACAAAGATAATTTCTTCAATGCCGGACGCAACCGCCTCCTCAACCAAATACTGCACGACCGGCTTATCAACGACCGGCAACATCTCCTTAGGCTGTGCCTTCGTCGCCGGCAAGAATCTCGTCCCAAATCCCGCAACCGGCAGAATCGCCTTCTTGATTTTCTTATGTTCCATACCCGTATTCCTAAAATTTTTCAAAGACTACAATAACTTCAAAGCACTCGGGACTTTCACATGTAGCGATCACTATCGATAAAGAGGGTAGCGTTTACACAGTTCGCGTACCTCTTTTCGCAATTCCCGAAGAAGAGACTCGTCGTTCTTCGATCGAAGCGCCCGATCCATCCAACCGACAATCTTTTTTACCTCTCGTTCCTTCATGCCCCGCGTCGTTATAGCCGGAACGCCAATCCGCAAACCGGAAGGATCCATCGGACTCCTCGTCTCATCCGGTATTACGTTTTTATTCACCGTGATACCGATAGCATCGAGGAGTACTTCAGCCTCTCGTCCGCTCACTCCGAGCGTCTGCCACACATCGATAAGCACCATATGATTCTCTGTTCCCCCAAAAAGCACCGCATATCCAAGGCGCTGAAACTCCGCCGAAAGCATCGCGGCATTCTTTAGTGTTTGCATCGCATATTTCTTGAAACTCGCTTTCGACGCCTCATGAAAAGCGACGGCTTTTGCGGCAATGATATTCATATGCGGTCCACCCTGAATACCCGGGAACACCGCCCTGTCGATATCTTTGGCAAATCGCTCCCGGCACAGAATCATACCGCCTCGAGGGCCACGGAGCGTTTTGTGCGTCGTTGTCGTGACGATATCGAAAAAATCAACCGGATTAGGGATGACACATCCCGCCACGAGTCCGGCAATATGAGCCATGTCCATCATGGTAATCGCATTTACTTTCTTTCCGATCGCCGTAAACTTTTTGTAATCGATCTGCCTCGTATAGGAAGAAAATCCCGCAAGCAAAAGTTTCGGCTTTTCTTTTTTCGCAAGCGCCTCGAGCTTCGAATAATCAATCGTTCCGTCCGCTTCCGTTTTGTATCGAACAAATCGGAGCACTTTGGACATAAAAGTTACCGGGTGCCCATGAGTCAAATGTCCTCCGTGAGAAAGATCCATACCGAGCACCGTATCACCAGGCTGTAACACGGCGGCATAGGCAGACATATTCGCCGAGGCGCCCGAGAGCGGCTGAACATTCGCATGTTCCGCCCCAAAGAGTTTCTTCGCCCGATCAATTGCCAGTGTTTCGATTCTATCCGTAAACTCTTGTCCGCCATAGTACCGACGTCCCGGATAGCCTTCGGAATATTTGTTGGTAAAGACCGTTCCCAATGCTTCAATCACTGCTGACGAAGCATAATTCTCCGACGCGATCATTTCAAGTCCCTCTTCTTGCCGCTTCATTTCCCCTACAATTGCCGCCAGTACCTTCTCGTCCGCCTTCTTGACATCTGTATACCGAAACATACCGTTATATTGCATAACAGATAAACGAAATCCTCCGTCCCAGAAGTATATCAAATCAAGCAAAAAAACAAAAGAAAGCCCCAAAATAGGAGCTTTCTAAAAAATATGCCAAGAAGAGAAGCTTCCTTTACCGCTTGCTCCACTGGGGAGCACGACGAGCCTTATTGAGACCAGGCTTCTTACGTTCCACTTTGCGAGCATCTCGAGTCAGAAACTTCCCCGCTTTGAGAAGCGGTCGATGATTCGCATTGGCAACCACCAATGCGCGAGCAAGACCCAATCCGGAGGCGCTTGCCTGTCCGGAAGGACCACCCCCATGGACATGTACAGAAATACGAAACTTATTCTCCAATCCGACGGCGCGAATCGGATCAAGAAGAAGGTTTTGAAGACGAACGGTTGGGAAGTATTCCTTGACTGTTTTACCATTCACGGAAACATCGCTTTCGCCCTCGGCAGCATCTTCAAAGATACGAACGGTTGCAACCGCCGTCTTCCGACGTCCGACACCCGACGAATATTTCTCTGCCAGAGTCATCTCAGCAACCGAAACCGAAGCCGGTTTCTTTTCATCAGAAACGATTCCTTTCGGTTCACGGATCGTTTTTTTTGCGGTATCTTTCTTGATTGCCATAGGAAAAGGAGAACAGAAAAGTTAGAAAGTAAGCGTCCCGTCGATAGCATGCTTCTGCTCGGCATCTCGATAGAAAAGCAGTCGGGTCATCATACGATCGCGAAGCTTGTTCTTCGGGAGCATACCATACACCGCCATCTCGAGCACCTTGCGCGAATCTTTCTTCATTTGATCCTTGAGACGAGTCGAGGTAATTCCTCCCGGATAACCGCTGAAACGATGATACACCTTGTCTTCGAGTTTCTTCCCCGTTACCACCATGCCATCGGTGTTCACCACCACTACAAAGTCTCCCCCATCAATATGCGGCGCAAAATCAACTTTCCCCTTTCCGGAAACGGTTTTCGCAACCTTCGTCGCCAGACGCCCAAGAATCTGCCCCCGTGCATCAATAAGAAAATGTTTTCGCTGAGACTGCTCTTTCATACAATTAGTCGACAAATTCAAGAATAGCCACCTTTGCGCCATCGGTTTTCCGAGGAGCCAGCTTCACAACGCGAGTAAACCCGCTTGTTCTCGCTCCAAACTTTTTAAGAAAGTCCGCGTCACACAAACGTTCCAGGGTCACATCGGAAACGCGACGCTTCAACAAGCGAATCGTCGCCACGCGTCGATCTGGAACGGAAATACCCTCTTTCGCAATATTCACCAAGCGGTCAATGCGAGACTTCATTTCTTTTGCACGCGCCTCTGTTGTCCGAATGCGTCCATGAAGCACCAGACCCTCGGCAAGACTTTTCACCAGCGCACGCCGTTGATTTCGATTCCGTTCGAGTTTTCGTCCCGATTTCTGATGATTCATAGTCGTCTCGTTCCTTTCAGAAAATTATGCCGATACCGCAAAAGAAAGTCCTGCCTCCTGCAAAGCGTGTTTGACTTCTTCAAATCCTTTCTCACCCATACCGGAGAAGTCTCGAACCTCCGATTCGGAAAGCGCCGCTATATCCGAGAGCGTTCGTATCTCATATGCATCCAGAACTTTTCTCGTCCGCGCCGAAAACATACCCAGCTCCGCATCCCCCGCTTTCTCCTGCTCTTTCCGGATAGCGTCTTCGCTCCGCAATGCCGAGAACTGCCCGATCAAGATAGCAACCGCCCGCTGGAAAGCCTCTTCAGGAGTAATACTCCCGTCCGTGAGCACTTCGAGCGTGATACGATCGAAGTCCGTTCGCTTCCCGACACGCATATTCTCCACCGTGTAGTTGACTCGCTCAATAGGAGTATAGACGGCATCGATAGCGATCACGCCAATCTCCTTTTCGCGTCGAACTTGATGTTCAACCGCAACATACCCGAGACCGCGCTCGACCGTCAGCTCAAGCTCAAGCTCCGCTTTCTTATCAGTCAGCGTTGCAACCAATTGATCACCATTCACAATTTCCAAAGAAGAAGGGGTGTGAATCTTCTCGGCACACACCGCTCCCTCACCCTTGGCTTTCAGTGTCACTTTGACTAATTCGTCATCGCCATGCATGCGAAATCGAACTTTCTTCAAGTTCAGTATAATCTTCACCATATCCTCAAGAACGCCCGGGAGTGTCGAGAATTCATGGGAGACATTCATGATTTTCACCGACGTAATCGCCGCTCCCTCAAGAGATGAGAGCAAAACGCGACGGAGCGCATTCCCAAGAGTCGCGCCGTACCCGGGATAGCATCCGTCGATTTCAAATTTCCCGAAATGTTCGCCGATCGCCGTATACTTCGGCTCCTGCGGAAGAGATATAGTCTGCATACCGTTTTCCGTTCCTCCCAAGACACACCTTCTTTTCGAGAAACCGCAAGTGAGCTTGCGGTACCGAATGAGATGCGCGAGAAAGCGGTTAAGAGTAAATCAACAAAACAATAACTTACTTTGAATAATATTCAACAACTGCCTGCGGATCGACATGAATACCGATATCCGTTCGAGTCGGCATACTTATCACCTTGCCGGAAAACGTAGCAGCATCGAGTTCAAGCCACTGCGGCACATCTTTCTTGTTGGTTATCTCCTCTTTCTTTTTCTTGAAGTACTCATTTTCAACCTTTGTAGAAGAAATCGAAATCGTATCTCCGACACGCACCTCTGCAGATGGAATCGAGAGAAGCTTTCCATTCACTCGAAACGCCCGATGAGAAACCAACTGACGAGCAAGCGCCCTTGATGAGGCAAATCCGAGACGGTACACAACACTGTCAAGACGCATTTCCAGGCGGGCAAGCAAAAGATCTCCGGCGACACCCTTCCTGCGACTCACATCTTCATAGTGTTTGCGAAATTGTTTCTCCAAAACACCGTAAATGCGCTTGATACGCTGTTTCATGGCAAGCTGCTTTCCGTATTCGCTTTGCCCTCTCGAGACCGTCTTCCCATGAACGCCCGGCGCATACGCCTTCCTCACCATAGCGCACTTCGGAGAAAAGCAACGCTCCCCCTTGAGAAACAATTTCTCACCGGCTCGTCGACACAGTCTGCATTTGTCTAAATTTCTCGCCATAAACCCATGCTACAAAATAGAGAAGTTCTTTCTAAAAACTACACTCGACGAGGCTTCTTCGGACGACACCCTCCGTGCGGAAGTGGTGTAATATCGCGAATCGAGAGCAATGTCAGTCCATTATTTGCCAATGCCCGAACAGCTGCCTCACGGCCACTCCCAACGCCACGGACAAACACTTCAACCTCCTGAAGCCCGAACTTTCGAGTTTTCTCAACTACCTCACTCACCACCTGCGTTGCGGCATAGGGCGTCGATTTCTTCGCTCCTTTGAAACCCATATGCCCAGAGCTGGACCACGCGAGCGTCGCACCGTTCATATCCGCGAGCGTCACAATCGTATTATTGTAACTGCAACGGATATTCGCGCGACCGCGAGCAATTTGATTCTTCCATTTTTTCTTCTTCTTGGCAGGCGCCGATCCGTCGGAATCGGAAGATGCCTCTTTCGAAGCCACTGCCACATCGGCATCTTCGATTGATTGATCTATTTTTTCCTTTTCTTCAGCCATAAAATATATCTCGTAGAGGTAAATTCTCTCTCACAACCCTCATCATTTATCCGCTCCTGTTAGCACGACAACACATCACTCCCACCAAGAGCATTTGGGAGAGGGATATCCTATGTCTTCTCAGCAGCTTTGCGACGACCACTTCCCATCGTTTTCCGAACATTTCCACGGATGGTTCGCGTATTAGTCTTCGTGCGTTGTCCACGAACCGGAAGACCCTTCTGATGGCGAATACCCCGGTAACAAGCGATTTCCTTGAGCCGCTTCACATTCATTTTAACCGCATGTCGAAGCTCGCCCTCAACACGGTATTTCTTCTCAATAAAGTCGCGCAAACGGTTCGCATCTTCAATCGGGAGGTCTTTCGATCGAGTATCCGGATCCAGGGACAACTCTTGAAGAATCTTTCGACTCGTAATGAGTCCGATGCCATATACGGAAGTAAGCGCCACTTCAATGCGCTTCTGATCGGGAATATTGATACCGGCGATACGAACCATAAAATTCTCTCTTATCAGTAAAATACGAAAGACTATCCTTGTCGTTGTTTATGTTTCTTCACGACACAGATAACGTAGAGATGCCCTCTTCGCTTCACCACTTTGCAGTGCGCACATATTTTTTTGACCGAAGCTCTCACTTTCATAGCAATGAGGTAAAGAGGAAATCACTGAAAAAAACTGAAACGAAAGAAGATCATGTATGAACTAAGGATCACATCTACTTGAGACGGTGGACAATACGGCCGCGATTCAAGTCATAAGGACTCATTTCAAGCGTCACGCGATCTCCGGGAAGCAGACGAATATAGTTCACTCGCATTCTTCCGGAAATATGCGCAAGCACCTCATGTCCATTCTCGAGCCGCACCCGAAACGAAGTGCTCGGAAGCGATTCAATCACTTCCCCCTCAACACGAATAATCTCTTTGTCTTTATTTGAACCCATATACGCCTCGAAGGCACTGCTTGAAAAAATAGAAATACCAATCTCCCTTCGAACGGCCTGTCCGGGAACTATACAGGAAACTGCTCAAAAACGCAAATAGGCGCAAAGAAACGGCAGGTATTTTCTGCCGCCGACGAACACACACAAGCATTAGGACCGGTCTCTCGAGAAAGTCATTCCTCATGCTAGCGTTTCTTTCGCGCGTCGATCCGAACGTTTCCGTTCCGATTGCAAAACCAGATTTTTTGAGAGCACTGAGTATTCTAGCCAATGGTTTCTCTTTTGTCAACAGCCCGCCAAGCCAACCTCAAAAAACATCAGTTTACAGACAAAAATCCGTATAGAATCGCCAAAAACTCACAACGTTCGGCTATCATATGCCCACTGAAGCAGTGCTTGGCGCTGACGCGGACGGCACGATCTCTCACCGCGTCGGCAGTGTTTGACGAGTTGCGCAATATGCCGCCGCATCGCTCGCCACCGGGCAATTTGCCGCGCATCGTCTTCGTGTCTCCGACCACGATAGTAGCGACAATACCACTGAAACCACCCACGCGGATCATCCGGATGAATCCAGTGTTTCTTCCGCCAGACCGAGAGCGGCTGACTCGCATCAACGCCAAAGTAGTTCAACTTCGGATCGCGCTCACCGGTCGAAAACTTCGCCCGCTCAAACCATGATGTCGGAAATTCCTTCGCGCAGTCCCGCATATACACACCGCCGAATACTCCGAGCGAGAGCATTTCTTTCGGCGAAAGATCGGGTTTGAACAGCGGATCAAAATGTCTTCCTTCCGGTTCGGTCAATTCATATCGATAGCCATTTTGCATTCGATCGCGAACAGTCACAAAAGCATGCATACCAAAAGTCACTGAAGAGAATTATCCGCGCGCATTTTTGAGTGCCGTCGCCCACCACAAGAGCTGATCAAGAAATGACTGCGCCTTCCCTTCAAGTGAAGCAAAAAGCTCTTCCGCACTCGACTGCCCCATTGCCACCGGAAAATATCGCTCACCGGGAATATGAATCGCTTCGCGAATCGGCGCCATCTGCAGTTCGATACTATTGAGACGAAGCTGTTCCACTGCCCGAGCGCCGCCTACGCTTCCATAACTCACAAAGCCGACCGGCTTATTATTCCATTCCCGATACACCCAATCAAGCGCATTCTTCAAAACACCGGACGTGCCACGATTGTATTCCGGCGTCACCATGATAAATGCGTCGCTCGCTGCGATTCTTTCCGTGAAGCGCGCCACCGCTTCATTAGCATACGGTTCGTTTTTGAAAGACGGACTCACAGGATCATCGAAAAAAGGCATGGCATACTCCCGAAGATCCAGTGTTTCAACCGACACTTCCGACCGCTTCGCCGCTTCGCCGACAATCCAACGCGCCGCCTTATCACTGAAGCGCCCTTCTCGAGTGCTCCCAGCAATAACTGCCACATGCAATACCGCCTGATTCATAAGGGAAATGATTTGAAGTTACGCATCTCTCCCTATCTTACCGCACACACATACGCCGTTCAAGATGCCGCATACTGCGCAATTGTTTCTTCGCTTCAACATTGGTACAATAGACCGGAGCATAAGCAGTATAAAAACGCTATGAATAACCAGCACCCCGTCGTCCATTTTGAAATGCCCTACGAAGACGCCGACCGCATCATCGAATTTTACGAAAAAGCATTTGATTGGAAAATGAATCGATACGGCGAGGATATGGGAAACTATATTACCGCACATACCGCAGAGACCGACGAAAACAACATGGTCAAAACGCCCGGCACTATCAACGGTGGATTCTATCCGAAGCGTCCCGATGCGCCACAACCCTGCGTCGTCATATCTGTCGACGACATACAAAACGCCATGAAAAAAGTTATCGAAGCGGGCGGAACAGTATTCGGCGAACCCATGGATATTCCCGGCGTCGGTCTCTATGTCACTTTCTCCGACACCGAAGGCAATCACGCCAGCATGCTCCAACCGAAAATGTAAACTCCTCACGATCAATGAATAATATTCTTATGAAAAAAATCACTGTTACCATTACTGTCGATATTCCAAAAGAAATCGCTTGGGAATATTGGAATGATTTGAAGCACATCCCCCACTGGTCATTTGCCACACCGGAATGGGGTGCGGAAAGCATTGAAAATAATCTGCAAGCGAAAGGGCATTTCAAACACAGAATGTTCGCCAAAGATGGCAGCGCCTCTTTTTATTTCGAAGGAGCATACACTCTCGTTGAGCCACATCAGCGCATCGAATACACTCTCACTGATGGGCGCAACGTCTCTGTTCTTTTCGAAGACGTCAATGGGAGCACTCGTATCACCGAATCATTCGATCCCGAACATGAAAACTCTGAAGAAATGCAACGCGCCGGATGGCAAGCCTTTCTTGAAAATTTCAAAAAGTACGCGGAAGAATCAAAAAGATAGATCTGTATTCTTAGTTCTTACAGAAAGAACAGACGATGTGACACACAAACTCCCTGACGGAGCAACACACGCTACCGAAAGATTTTCGCAGTGCTCCCGAGTCCAGCAAAGAAGCGGGATCGCTCTGGATCGACATCACGCCGCTCGCTCGAAACGAAAGAAAAACACCCTCTCCAAACAAAAAACTCCCCCGCCAGACATCCTGTCCGCGGGGGTAAATATTACATAAGCGCATATCCGTTCGCTGCCACCAACTCAATCATCACTGATCGAGAGCGGCCGCCTGCTGCTGATAGCCGGACGCCGTACAACCGACATCCCGACATCCGCACTTCCAGACATTGTCTACCAAGTGGCAGATATAGGCTCGGATAAGCATCGGTTGCGTTACCGAACTCGTATCGACCGGCGAACCGGAAACACTGAGTCGCGCTCCGCCTTTGCAATAATCAGGTCCGTACTCTCCATCATGACATTCGATCGGAAATGAGACATCCAAACGGGTTCCACTATTTTGGACATACGCCGTCTTGTACACAAGAACATTCTCATCGCCATCTTTCCCAAGTACCACATCGAGCCTCTCCGGTTGGTCAGGATAACAGATGGGAGAGATAATCAGGCGATTCCCTTCATACCAATCAAAGGGCGGCGAGTAAAACTGCTTGGTGCTCCATACATCCCATGTGTCCGCCGTAATAAGCGGGCATGAAACCGGAGCGCTCGGATCCGAAACCGCATCGATTTCGTCACCATCCGCTGTTTCCGGAATGGTAAACGCGATCGAAGCAGTCATACCGCCCCTATCGGACTGCGTTGTGCGAAAATCGTAGTCAACCTCCGCCGAGAGCACATAGTCGCCCGGGGCCGTTGGCTTGACAAACGAAACTTCTTCCTGCGCTTCGTCGCCTTCCTCTCTCAAGTGTTCCTGCTTGGTTTGGTCAACACCGATCACGATCGGGTCGGGACCATACTGCGGACCCTGAACTCGCCATTGCGTATTCACCTTGCTTGATGCAAACGGCGTTCCATCGTTCCGAATCCTCACATAGACAGTGACGC
>ERZ724522.982-NODE-982-length-16439-cov-13.910156_pt1 | contig 16439 bp, 28 predicted proteins | sample MGYA00376055_ERZ724522 | MGnify/ENA primary metagenome ERZ724522 (study PRJEB28724, sample SAMN07190884) | wastewater metagenome | isolation source: effluent of sewage treatment plant in Hong Hong | place: Hong Kong | collected 2016-03-17 ... | reverse complement strand
CTGCAGCGCCTTCAGGCTGGTCGACTTCGCCTGGTTGTCGAAATGGTGGATTTTGTACAGGTCGATCTGCTTGATATAGCGATCGGTCGGCCGGACGGTCACGCCGAAACGGTCGGTGGATTTGATGATGGACTGAGACACGGCATAGAACCGCTCTGGTCCGAAACCGACGGGCTCGGTCATGAATGCATGGATCAGATTATAGTCGTAACCGACGCTGTTGAAGCCGATGGCATACCAGTCGTTATCGCGCAGCCATGCGAGGAATGCATATAAGGCATGGTTGTCCTGTCTGAATTCGCTAATTTCAAAATACCACTCGGTATCCGAGTTAAGGTCGGCGGCATACAACGAAAAGTAGTTCGGCAGACACTCGACGTCATAGACTACTGCATTGATCATTCAGCCGACTCCGGACGGAAATTGCGAGGGTCGAACACAGTCGTGTTATTGCCGACGACCATCAGGCCGACGCTATACGGACCGTACTCGGATACCATACCAGGCTGACCGACGAACCGGGCGATCGTGTAGGTTCGGCCTTCCTTGATCCGATTGCGGACGGACCGCAACGCGACGACGCGATGGCCGGCAGCGGCACGCTTGAACCAGTCCGGAACATTTTTCATTCATTCTTCCCTGCATACAACAGGATTGGGTGTTTCACAGGTTGATCCACCGGATTGAAAATTATCCAGCAGTGATCCTCGGTGCCCGTCTCGCCGTCCAGCGTCCACGACAGCCGATCGGTCAAGGCGATCTTGGCGGCAAACCGTGGATTGTCCCGGAACAGATCAAACCGCGTGTTGCCGAAATCGAATTTCGCAGTCAGCAGCAACGCCACCAGTCCGTGACAGCGCTGCAGCGCGAGACGGGCGAACCGGACGGCGTCACGGTTCTGCTTTCCATATGGCGGGTTCGTCACAATCCCCTGAACGTTGCAGACCAACGGACGCGGATCGTCCAGGAAATCATAGATCAGATCGTGCGGCCGATCGTATGTGACAATATCGGACGTGTAGACGGTCGCGCCATTCTCGGACAGGACGTCGGCGATCAGGTGGTTGCCGGCCGCCGGTTCCCATATGGACAGACCGGCAACCGGGAAATGCCTGATTAGTGCCTGCGTCGCCCATGGCTCGGTTTGATATAAGTCTAGTGCACGGCGAGCGTATTTTGACGCCACAACTGTCACTTACGCACCTCAAGCAGTTTAATTTGCGCATTATCACGAATTATTTTTGCAATTAAAGGATCATCGTATGTTCCAAGATGGTGTCGTTTTCTATTGATTGTAATAAAAGCAATAAATTTCCCCGGTTTTATTTCAAATACACCCCTGAAACCACTTTTGTTATTCTTGTTAAGTTTTACTCTATTGTGAAAATTGATAATTGGTTCAACTTCCCGCAGATTAATGAAACGATTATCATCTTTATCACCGTTGATATGATCAACGTGAGTATTAGATTCAGGTAGATAGCCTGTTACAAAACCAATAGCTAAATGATGAGCGTAATAAGCAATATAATCAACAGTAATGGTCCTATAACCGATATCCATTATGTGACCGGCTATGTCGCCTTTCCGCATTAATGCACGATCTATTTTCCATCTGAAAATCCCTGTATTTTCATCGTAGTCCAACGCAAATTGAACTGATCTTGGTAACGGTTCCAAGGTGATCATTGACGTTTGTTTCCTGCTGAGACAGGCCCGCACTAACATTTTCGAAAGTGCGGGCTGATCTAAAAGGGACGCAGTCTCTTAATATTGAATGAGGCATGCGGCACCGTTCATTCCCGTCGGCGCCGCACTTCTCACATCGTTCACACCTTAGCGGGGCGGCTGTGCCCCTGGCGGCAAAGGGACGCCACCCGGTGCCGGCTGTGGCTGATATTGCGGCGCCTGTGGCTGACCGGGCTGCGGTGCATAAGCCGGTGGCGCGCCGGGGATCGGCTGACCAGTGGCGTTTTGGACCACATCATAAGCCGGTGGATAGACCGGTGCAGCTGGTGCGGCTTGCGGCGGCTGTGCATAGACGGGTGCGGCCGGCTGTGGCTGATACTGTGGCGGCGCGACCGGTGCCGGCTGTGGCTGATAGACTGGCGGTGCTGCGACCGGAGCGGCCTGCGGCGGCTGCGCATAGACTGGCGGTGCTGCGACGGAACCACCGAAACCAGGCGGGTTCGGCGCGCCGGCCGGAACAGCGGGCATTGAACCGGGCGGAAGTGCACCAGGCGGCAGGGTGCCGACGTTGACACCGCCGAACATCTGATCGGCGCTCGGTGCGTTGATGATCGCGGGACCATGACCCATCAGGAGCACGCCTTGTGGATTGATGAACAGTCCAGGCGTATGGGCGGCGTTGTCCGGCTTGTTGCCTTCGATGCTGCAGTTGACCGCGATGTAATCGCCGGTCTTATAGTCATTCTCGGTGATCTGGTCCCATCCGCCTGTCTGTGTGTTCTGACGATAGGCGAGCAAATCAAACTGTGTTTCGAAGTGGACGACGCAGTGGCCGGCATAGCCTTCTCGCGCGCTGTAAGGACGCATCTGCTTGTCCACGCCGTCGCCGTCCTTGAACTTGTAGCTGAATAGCGTCGTCGGCGGCAAAGGCGGTTCATAGCCTTGGAACACTGCCTTTGCGGCGTGATACATGATCGGCCAAATCTGTTCGTTGAACACGTTCTTGGGATAGGCAACGCCGAACTGATGGACGAAAACCGGCTGACCGTCTTTCATCACCGGCTTGCGTTGCGTGTCGGTCTTCTGGATTTTCTTGGACGGGTGGCCGTAGACCAATCGTCCGACTGGTAGGGTTTGAACGGGCATGCGTTATTCTCCTGTTGCGTTACCGAGTAACTGTTTAACTTTGTCACTGTCCAGTGACTTCGCGTCTTTGACCTCGTCGGTGCAAAGCCGACCTAGACTGTCCCGGCATAGATGCCGATCGAACGACATGAAATCCAAGCGAAGCCGCGCTTTGGTCGTCGAGCCGTCCGCCATCAGACGGACAAAGCCGCCATTGATTTTCGCGTACAGATAGCCGTCCCGCGAGAATAGCGGAACCTGCCGATATATGCCATTTTCGACCAAGACCGCCGCTTCGCCTTCTATCTCCTGAAAGAAGCTCATTCGGCCGTCTCTCCAAACATGGCCTGCGCGGCTTGGTCCATATCCTTGCGACGCAGCCGAATTCCGCCGGGTTTGCGAAATGTCAGCTGCGATAGCACCTGTTCCGGAATCAGCTTTTTCAGCTGCGTCGGCGTCATGAGCGGCGCGGGCTTCGACACCGGCTTATCCTTGACCAGCAAGCGCAGGACTGTTTCGTCGATTCCGTCAATCCAGTCCAGTTTTCCGTCATAGGGTTCAAGCCGATAGTTTCGGACGACCTTGCCATTTTTCAGGGCATCGGTGATCCGTTCGGCAATCGCTTCCTTATATTGTTTCAGCGTGTGGTCGGCGACCGTCAACGCGTCCATCATCAGCGACATGTCATCGAGCGACAGGTTGTCCGGAATCGCCTGATCGACAACGTCGAGCAACGCCATGGACGCCTTGCGGATCGCCGGACAATTCGACCGTGCTGGACAGCGATAGCAATACGGTCCGGTCTGCAGCACGTCCGACGTGGTGGCGAGTGTGGTGAACAGATAGTTTCTCAGGTCCATCAGGTGTGCGGCGGATATGATCCAAAGTCTATGCGGACCAGATGGACTGAAAGGACGGGGCTGCCAAATATGGAATTCAAACATGGTGTCGTGGTCGATAACCTTGTCAGCAATATAGGCACAAGCGTGCGCAATCATGGTCCAATTTTGTTCTGGTTCGACTAACCGATAACCATATTTCAAGTCATGAATTCGGATACGTCTTCCGTATTGTGCTTGATCATCGGTTAACACATCCGGCCGGCAACCGATCGTAATGGACCGATCGGCGTTCCATGCCTGCATATCATATTCTACCAGTCGTTTGTCATTGGTGGCGTTTTTAGTTACACCGTCAATGAACCATCGAACGTGATCCACCATAACATCTGTGATATAGACACCGTTCGGGCTTTTCCGATCAATCCATTCGTCCAGGTCGGTGATCCGACCTTTCAAATATTCGCTACTAAGCCAATGTACGCAAATTCCATCCCGGATATCATCTGATTGCTCAACATCGTTAGACAGAATAAATCGCGGCATTGATCGACTACCACCGCATTGTATCATCCTACCGAGTGAAGTTGCATCCACATGCATTAAATAATTCCTTCGTTACTGGACCACAGTCGAGCATCGTCTCCAATGAGTTGGTCGGTGCCACTGCTAGGGGTGTCGCAAGTGGCACCGACCAGACGCGCTGTTATAGGAACGTTGGGAGGCAGCACGTCTTATCCGATCTCTTCAGCCGGCAGCGCCGGCAGATTGGTCACGCCGTCCATGTCCCATTCCTCAATGAGAAAGACGACGCAATCCCGTTCCTGTTCGCTTATCGGCTGATCGCCTGATGCGATCCGGTCCGGCGCCGTCCAGGACCAATCGGGGTTCTGGACAAAGCCTTGTTGTCGAAGGTATTCGGCAGGCGGCTGGTTGTCGACCGCACTGCCGAAATAATCCATCATCTTTTGACGAAGTTCGTCCGATGACTGCGGCACTGGTCAGTCCACCAGGTTCGCCGATTTCAGCCAGTTATAGAACTGTTCGGTCTTTCCCGGATCGGCGCCGAACTGGTTGATGTTCGCCATGCCCCAACCGCCCGGTGCGGGCGCGGTGACCCATGCGTTCAACTGATCGGACGTGAACTTGCCGGCCTTCATACCCTCGGAGACCTTGATCATAAGCGCACCGAACGCCATGCCGGCCTGCGGCGGTGGTTCCGGCGCCGCTACGGGTGCGGCAGCGACAGGTGCCGCCGGGGCTTCAGGCACAGCGGGCACGGCTGCAATGGTCGGGACCGGAAGGGAAGGGACATCTGCGGTCGGCGCGGCCATGACCGGTGTCGGAACCACTGCAGCCGGCGGAACGGCAATCGGTCCGTTATCCACGACCCCAACAGGGGGAACAGTCACCTGTGGAACTGTCGGCGCCGCCGCGACCGGCGGAACGGTCACTACAGGCGCGGCCGACGGTACTGCGCCGGGTCCGGGACGCTGCGCGAGTTCGGCCATAACGGTTGTATAGGTGATATCGGCAAGGTTTCGCCGACGCCGCCACGTGCCGTCCTCATTGGTCGCCTTGGACGAAGAATGAATGCGTTTGTCCCAAGGCGTTCCGACCTTGTCGAATTCCGGCGCGCCGGCCGCCGCCGGACCGTCTTCGTCGGCGGTGGCGGGTTCGACGGGAACGACGGCTGCAGTGCGGATATCACCGAACGCCTGAACGAGCGTGGACGGCGCCGTGCCGGTCACAAGAACCGGCCGATCAAGGAAAGCAGCGACAGAAGCATACAGTTCGTCCAGCGTTTCACCGCTGACGGTCAAGGAATATTTAGCCATGATTTTGGATAGTCTCCGTGGGTTGTCGATGGGTCAAAGGTGTAAATGAAGCTTGACAATGCGTCAATCGGAAAATATCGTCGACCGTAAATTAAATTGATGGACACGGGGCGGATGATGGTCATAACGAAATGGTTTCTCGGTAGTATGAACGATGGATTGTTCATAATAAATCAGCCACCACGACCGTCGACAGATGACGTGTGGGCTGAACGTCTCGACGGTCCGGACATGGTTCTGAATGTCACGGAACTGACCTTGCCTAAAGCGCAAGCTGTTTGTGATGCACATAACACAACCGCCGACTATGTCGCCGGCCTTGAACGCGCCTTGTCCGAATACGTCGTTCTCGGTGCGGGCAAATGCACGATCAGCAAGGCTCATGCCGACATGGGTCGCGCGGCGTTGGCAGCGAAACCATGACATGGTTCAAGGAACAGCGGTTTGCTTGGATCAAGGAATCCGTCGAGATTTTCGGTTACGTAAACCGGACGCACATCAGCAAGAAATTCGGTATCAGCCATCAAGCGGCGTCGGAAGACATCCGCGAAGTGCAAGCCCGTTGGCCGGACCTGATGGACTATGACACCACAGGCAAACGATACGTGAAACGGACAACACCACAGGAGACATCATGACCACCACAGCATTGCACCGAGACGTCTGGACGATACCGACCATTGCGGCTGTCGTGCTCACTGCCGCATCGTACGGCGTCGCCGTCGCCGCCGGCTGGACGACACTGCAAGCGCTATCACCGCTCGAAATCGCAGCGGTTTTCACCAGCTATATTTGCACGATCATGTGCGTCTATCAAACCCGATGGAATTACCCGGTCGGCGTCGTCACGACGTTCCTTTATTCGTGGCTGTTCTTCCGTTGGGAAATGTATGCCGTCGCGGTGTTCAATCTCTATCTCGTCTTTTCCCTCGCCTATGGCTGGTTTCGTTGGGGTCCGGATGAAACGACACGTCCGGTCAGTCGGATCAAGGATCGTGTTGGTTGGCTGGTTTACGTGGCCGTCGGCGTCGCCATTCTCGCCTTGCTGTTGACCGTCAATCGCGTGTTCGGTGTCACGATCAGTAATATCGAAATCGCGATCACGGTCTTGTCCGGAGTGGCACAGTTCATGTTGGACAACAAGAAAATCGAGAACTGGATTGTGTGGGCGGTCGTCAATGTCGTGTCCATTTGGTTCTATTTCCAGGGCGAACTGTATCTTGTTGCACTGCAATATGTGTTCTTCCTGTTCAACACAGCGTTTGGTTTCGCTCGCTGGAGGAACAGCCATGACTAAGGCTCTGATCCTGCTGACCGCCATGCCGCCGACAATCGGTCATGGTCATCTGATCCAATGGGCGGCGAAGTTCATGCGAGCGGCAGAATATTCGCGTCCACAGCTTTACGTGATGGTTTGCACACAACCGGGTGAACCAATGTGTCAGGAGCGCTTGGAAGCCGTTCAAGCTTTCTGCCTTGGGGTCACTGACGTTCCGGTTCGTGTCGAATTTTTGCACGCGACAATGCCGCAATATCCTCGGTCTGAAGCGGACACGGGTTTTTGGACCAAGTGGTGTCAGACGATACAGATACGCATCGGTAAGGTGGACGTGGTCTTTTCGTCCGAGTCCTATGGTCGGCGGTTGGCTACAGCGCTTGGTTCTGATCCGATCGTGGTTGATCCGGAACGCATGACGCATGCAGTCAGCGCATCCGCTGTCCGGAGTGATCCGATCGGTCGGTTCGGTGATATCCTGCCGGAATTCCGTCGACATGTCGTCAAGACGGTGACCGTGTTTGGCGCGGAATCGACTGGCAAAACTACCTTGTCCAAAGCCATGAATGGTGATCACGTCACCGAATGGGCGAGACCTTACCTGGAATCGTTGGCGTCGCCGGAAACCACGGACGAACGTATGGGCGTGATCGTTACTGGACAGTATGCATCGCAAATGACAGCGCGGGCGGCTGTTCGGTCGCCGATCATCGTCCAGGATACGGACCTGTTGTCGACGATCGGCTATTATCGGGTCTACACGGACCGATGGGCGGACAACGATGACTATTGGCGTTGCGTGGCGGCCTTCAATCGCACCAAATCGGACCTGTATATCGTTCTGCGATCGGACATTCCATACACTCCGGACCCGCTGCGATATGGCGGCGACCATCGGGAATCGTCGGATCAGTTCTGGCTGGATTTATTGAACGAATTCGGATGCACATATCGTGTATTTCAGACTTCGGATCAGGACAGCCGGCTGCAGTCGGCCAACACGCTTGCAACGCAACTGTTTCTGAATCAGCCGATCTGGTCATTCGTCCGGGACAAGGCGGAAGCTGCATGACCAAGCGACCACGAACCTATTATCGCGACTTCGCCGGTCAGCTGTGGCTGCGCGATCCGGAGAACCGGCCGGTGAAAGCCGTGGTGTCCGGTAACAGGGTTGTCCCGGAATCATGCTGGATATGCGGCGGCGATTGTTCGGCTGCACCGTCGCCGCCGCTGGCATGTCCTGTAACCATGGCTCCGGAGTATTTAGGATGAGCAAGCAAGCAATCGAAGACGCTTATGTTGCGGGATATATGGACGGACGTAAGCACGCCGACATGGTCCCTAATGACAAAGTTAATGCACATTGCATTCTTGGCTTTGATATCTGGTGGAACCGGACCAATGAGACCTTGGACCGCGCGCCGCCTGCGCCGGTCTGTCCGGACAACTACCATGACTATCGGGTGGATGATTCCGACGGCCTATTGAAATGCATCACATGCAAGAAAGTGCTGTTCTGATGACAAAGAAAATCGATCGTATTGATATACAACCACAAACGACGGGCTTCGTGATGCATGTCAATCGTCCGCGACCGACGCCGCAGGAATCGTTTGCATATTCGAACCTGGACGATCTGCTGATGGGGTTGGGTGAAATGCTGACCGTCGGCGTCGACCTTGCCGACCCTGCGTCCGATACCAGCATAGAGCACATTCAATGGCCGGATGGGTCCAGTTCGACGACATGGACCAAGCGCGACGGATCGACCGAGACCGTCGAGACCGGATGCCGTCCATGACCATCAATCCCGCCAATTATCCCGCCTTGGACGAATCGCTGTTCGCCTATGCTGACAACTGGATTTTCCATGACGGCAAGGGTCAGCCGGTCGATGACAGCACATACGTCCGGGTCATGTATTCAAACGGCTTCATTGCCAACAAGGTCCGCGTTGCAAAGGCGTGGACGAACTGGACGGGTGGTCGGGACTGGTGGCTGAAACCCGATGACGATCGACTTCACATCATGTGCTATGCGGTGATCTGATGACCGATGAACCGACAGTTTGGTATCGCTATGTCGATTCGGACCAGGAATGGTCACGTGATCCATATGAGCTAACTTTACGTGTCATACGATACACGCCGAAATGCGTCGTCCTGGACCTGTGGGGTCGGGAATATCGCGTGCTCCTGAACGCGCGCAAGCGGTTCGCCTATCCGACGCGGGAATTGGCGATGGAAAGTTATATTGCACGGAAGCAAATGCAGATCGGTTGGACGCAGGCGGCTCATGACCGGGCTGTGGAAAATCTTGCATCTGCAGAAGCTATGCGAGATCGCGGGTTTGTCCGAGAGCGGACGCCGTCATTTACCGATTTTCTTGAACGGACAGTGCCGGGTTTCTCGCGTGAACCGGACAGTGGTCCGTGTCCGCCTGCGGTGTCGTCATGCGACTCCTAGTCTGCGGCGGTCGGATGTTCAACAACATGGCGCTGTTGCATTTCGGAATGTGCGAAGTCGCCGGCATGCTCGGACCGATCGAAATCGACATTCCCGGCGCGCGGGTCCGATGGAACCGACGCGGATTTTACAACGCACTCGCCGGCACATGGCGGAATCAAACGATGCTCGACGAAGGCAAGCCGACTGCATTTCTCGCAATGCCAGGCGGAACAGGAACAGCGGACATGGTAGCTCGTTGCAGGGCGGCCGGCTTACAGGGATTGGTGGTCGAGTGATTCAGTTGGGGAATGGACAAATCGCTCTCGGCGATTGCTTGGACGTGATGCGGTCGGTGCCGTCGGCGTCGGTGGACATGATTCTGTGTGATTTGCCTTATGGGACGACACAAAATAAATGGGACAGCGTGATTCCGTTCGAACCGCTCTGGTTCGAGTATTGGCGGATCGCAAAGCCGAACGCGGCTGTGGTTTTGACGGCTGATCAACCATTCACATCGGCGTTGGTTATGTCGCAGATCGATCGGTTCAAGTATTCTTGGGTTTGGGACAAGGTTGCAGTGACAGGATTTGCAAATGCAAAGCGTCAACCGCTTCGGAACGTCGAAGACGTATGCGTTTTTGGAATAGGGCAACAGACCTATAACCCTCAAGGTCTGACCGTTATGAATAAATTGAGAAAGAATAGCGCCACCGACGGTGGCGCTACAGTTAAAGGTCAGCATCTGTCTAATGGTAAAGGAAATCTACGAACTCCCGGTCTTGAGCGAAATCAGGAATTCACAAACTATCCTCGGCAATTGCTAAGTATCAGTCGCGACAGTGATAAACTCCACCCAACTCAAAAACCCGTCGCCTTATTTGAATACCTGATCCGAACCTATACCAACGAAGGCGACACAGTGCTTGACAACTGCATTGGCAGTGGAACGACGGCAATCGCCGCTGAAAACACTGGTCGGCGGTGGATCGGGATTGAAAGGGACCAAACGTATTTCGGCGCCGCATGCGAGCGTATCGCGAGGCTGGTCTATTCAGACCAGATTCGGGCATCATCGCCGTAATATGCCAGCGCGTCGGACCAGTTGAATAGCAGGAGACGATAGGCAATGGGTTCGGGCAGATAGTGCCAATACCGGATTGCTGTTTCCTGGATGACGCGGAATTTCTCGGACCAGTACGCGCGTTGCGCGTCGGGGATGGTGTCAAACGAACCGACGCGCCATTGCCCGTTTTGATTTGAATTACAATATGCGATATATTTTCCGTTTTCGTAAAGAACTCCCATAGGATACTTGCCACGACGTAATGAACTATCAGTTAATAAACAATTAATATGAGAAGGAACCATAATGCATGTGTCTGGTCCGTATACTTTATTTCCGGGAACCAAAAGGTCTTTATCTATATTCCAAACGAAATCAACTTCGCCAAAACGATCTATTTGTTGATGATACCATGCTCCAAAATTTTGAAAATTCAGCCAATCCGTATGAATCTTACATTTTCCATAAAGTCGAACATCAGTTTCTCTTTTAGGTTGGAGCACACGTTTAAGCATATTATTCCATGTCTGTCCGGCTCGTGTCAGATCGCGGTTTATCGTATAAGGTATGGGGCCAACTCCTGTGTATCCGACACCCGCAATAATTGGTCGCATAGGGTTACGTACGCCACCGTTCCGAATTTCACTAGCATGAGCACTGCGAATATGAGGGTATTCTAAAAATCTGACTTTAACGTCACTCTTGTTGTTGATTTCGAGGACTTCCAACCATTCCGTATTATTCATTTGATAGAAATGGCCTATGTGAATCCCTCGCAGTTCACCTTTACGCATGGTGTAAACATCCATTGACATTTTGCTATCCTTATGTTAGCAAAAGCTTAGCACAAGTCAAGAAAGGTTTTACAATGCTGAAAAACGGCTATCAACTCTATGCTGCTCGTGCGTTGACGGGGTTGCGACAGACTCAGCTTGCGAAACTCAGCGGATTGAGCGAAACGGCAATTGTCGCTTTGGAGCGCAAACGCGAAGCATCTTTGTCCGGAAGCTCCGTTGACACGCTGACCAGGATCGAACGAGTCTTAAACGAATATGGTGTCCGGCTGGTCGAGACGGACGAAGGAACAGGCGCTATCCGCGTGCATGCCTGATGACCGTCCAGCTTCGTCCGTATCAGCAGCGCGTCCAGGACCAGACGTTTGACAACTGGCGATCTGGACAAAGGAACGTGTTGGCGGTCATGCCGACCGGTGCAGGTAAAAGCGTGCTGGTGTCCGACACAGTGCGCAAGTTCAATGCGCAGAATTCGACTGTGCTTGTTATGGCGCACAGACGAGAATTGGTTTCCCAATTGTCGTTACATGTCGCACGTCAAGGCGTTCGACACAAAGTTATCGCACCGAAAGACGTCGTTGCAGCTATTGCCGCTGAACACAGGCGCGAACTGAACGGTCATGTGTTTCTAAACCCGTCGTCGCAAGTTGCCGTGGGCGGCGTCGACACCATTGTTAGTCGCATGACGACTATGAGTGCCTGGTTGAAATCCGTGGACTTATTGGTCGCAGATGAAGCACATCACCCCTGCTATGTTGGCACCGAACACAACATGGAGAACGCCAACAAATGGGCGAAAGTGTTCGAAGCATGTAGCAGGGCGTTCGGTTTAGGCGTGACAGCGACGCCGCAACGTGGCGACGGTCGAGGACTCGGACGTCATTCGGATGGTGTCTTTGACGCCATGGTTCTCGGTCCGCAAATGCGCGAACTGATCGATATGGGTTCGCTCACGGATTACGAAATTGTTTGTCCACCGACCGATTTCGATCTGTCCAAGCTGCGTGAAGGCGAGGAAGATTTTACGCGTGCCTCACTGAAAGAGGCGTCGGACAACTCGCCGAAACTAGTTGGCGATATCGTTGAAAATTATTGCAAATACGCTTTCGGCAAGCGTGCTGTGGTATTCACTACAGACGTCGAAACATCCGGGAAAATAGCAGCACAGTTCAATGCATGGGGGATTCCGGCAGCGTCGATCAGTGCTGAAACCGATAGCGCTGTCCGTGGTGATGTCATTAGACGACTGCGCGATGGTCGCCTTTGGGTCGTGGTCAATGTTGATCTTCTCGGGGAAGGATTTGATTTGGACGCTATCGAAGTCGTCTCGATGGCACGTCCGACCGCGTCACTGGCGGTTTACATGCAGCAAGCCGGCCGCGCGCTTCGTCCGATGGTCGGGAAAAAGTATGGTTTAATTATAGACCACTGCAGCAACATCAAGCGGTTCGGGTTCCCGGACCGTCCGCGCACATGGTCCCTGGACAGACGGCAGAAGCGGGCACCAAAAGAGAAAGACCCGGAACTGGTTGACGTGCTGGTTTGTCCGAACACCGGGCGTCCATACGAAGCCATTTTTATTGCTGCCTGTCCACACTGCAGCGGCAACCACGTCAAGCCGGCCGGTGCCGGCGGTGGAACCCGTGTCGTCGATTTCGTCGCGGGTGATCTGACCCGGTTGACCGCCGACCAGCTGGCGGAACTGCGCAAGCTGATGGCACTGCCTGATCCGGAAACCGCGATCGATCCGAACTGGTCCGGTGGTGTCCAGGCTGGTCAGCGGAATATTGCCATGGCGAAGCTACAGGCACAGCGCGAGCTATCGCACGCCATCGCCGAATGGGCTGGCTATCAGCGCGGTCATTATGGACGGGACGATTCAGAGATTTACAGGCGGTTTTACCATGCGACCGGAATGGACATGGTCACGGCAACAGGTGCGACACAGTCGAGACAAGACATGATCGCGATGACAGAGAGAGTGCGAGGATGGTTGACACAGCCGATAGCAGCTTAAAACTACCAATCAAGAATGGTGAACTATGGTGTGGCGACTGCTTGGACCTGATGCGCGACATTCCGTCCGGATCGGTCGATATGATCTTATGCGATCTGCCTTATGGGACGACACAAAACAAGTGGGACTCGGTCATACCGTTTGCACCACTGTGGGCTGAATATTGGCGAATAGCGAAGCCCAATGCGGCTGTGGTTTTGACGGCTCAGTGCCCTTTCGATAAAGCGCTCGGTGCGTCTCAATTACAATGGTTAAAGTATGAATGGATTTGGTCCAAATCGAAACCAACCGGTCATTTGAACGCCAAGAAACAGCCGATGAAAGCACACGAAAATATCCTTGTGTTCTATCGTGAGCAATGCACTTACAATCCGCAAGACCTTGTCCGAAAACCCGTTCCGACGATCCGCAAAGGACGTGACAACGGACAGAATTACGGTAGTTCGGCAAAGGACGCTGTTCAAGAGTTTGAAAACTATCCTCTCTCTCTCATTGAGTGTGGATCGGCAAGCATGACTATCCATCCCACACAAAAACCCGTCGCCCTATTCGAATACCTAATCAAAACGTACACCGATCCAGGCCAACTGGTCCTGGACAATTGCATCGGCAGCGGAACTACCGCCATCGCTTGCGAGAATACTTCCAGACGTTGGATCGGGATTGAACGAGATTTAACCTACTGCATGTCCGCTTGGGACCGGGTGATGAAACATCAACCCTCTTCCCTGCGAACCACAATGTAACCGCGAGCTTCGAAATTAGCCCATGCGAATTCAGCAACAGTCTTGTCAGTGGTCTGAACAGTGGCGACGATCAACTGTGCGCGGTCGTTGGTGAGTGCGGTTACAAAGTATGTCATGTCCGTTGTCCTCGATGTATGTGTTGTCTATGATTGGAATATGTCATGATCGAAAATAATAGTCAAGCGGTATCTGCTCGCAAAGGCGATTGGATGCAAACCTATACCGGCCGACAATTCTGGCCGATCGATCCGCGCGCCAACGAAGTTCACATTGAGGATATCGCTCATGCCTTGTCCATGATGTGCCGATATAACGGACATTGCCGGACGTTCTATAGCGTAGCAGAACACAGTGTCTTGGTCAGTCAGCACGTTCCACCCGAACATGCGCTGTGGGGTTTGTTGCATGACGCCAGCGAGGCTTATATTGCCGATATCGTCCGACCAGCCAAGCGGTTCATTGCCGGATATAGTGAAGTCGAAGACCGCATCATGAACGCGGTTTGTGAACGATTTGGCCTATCATCGACTATGCCGGCGGAAGTCAAACGCGTGGACAACGCCATTCTTGCGGACGAACAACGGTGCATAATGGCGACACCGCCGATTCCGTGGACGTTGTTAGAGCCTGCGCTCTGTGTCGATATCGTCGGCCTAGCGCCATGGGATGCTAGGTCTCGGTTTTTGGATAGATATGCGGAGATAGTCGGTGAAAGTTGACCTGGACAACGAACGACTGCGGTCCTGCATCAGTAAGGTTCGTCATGAGAGTGCAAACAAGGCTCATTCGGTAATGAAGCGTTCACCATATCGAAAGGTTTTAGACGTATACCATTGCAAGTATTGCGGTAAGTTTCACATCGGCCACAAGCTGACACGGAAGGGATAGACTGATGATGCACGAACGGGACTATCTATGGGCGGACACCGACATTGATTGGTGCCGAGTGGCGAACGATCGCGCGGCAATGATAATTCGTCAGACACAGGAACTTGAACAGTATGGTCATGAGTTAGGCGAAGCGTTGATTCAGCGTGATCTCTGGTCCGTGTTGGCGTTCGTGGTCGGTGTCGGACTAGGGTTCCTTGTTGGTTGTTTGGTTGTCGGATGACCAAATACAGGCGTCGTCTCCGTAGTAAGCGACGGCGTCTTTCCATCCAAATGTGAGAAATCGAAATGCTAATGGTTCAGGTATATATTTCCAATATTGAATCGTAATGTCGCGAATAGCTTCAAACTTATGTTCCCAATAAATTAATTGAGCTTCTGTAATTGTTCGATACGTTCCTATTTTTCGGTTTTTACCGAATGAACCAATACAAGGTGTAAAACCTTTTCCATTTCTCATAACTCCTAATGGTAAGTTACCTCGGGCAAACGCATGATCCACAAACGTGACATTAACTTGTTTCGGTATCATACAGGATGTAAAAGGTCCGTAAATTCGGTTTCCTGGGACAAGCAGGTCTTTATCTAAATCCCATACATGTTCAACCAATCCGAAATGATCAATCTGTTGATGATACCATTCTGCAAAATTCTGAAAATTGTGCCAATGCGGATGAACCGATGTTCCTGAGTAGTTGCGAGCTAAAGCATCATTAAATGGTTTGTAGACTCTTGATAGCATATTCCGCCACGTACTATAACTCCTTGTTGGTTTATAATTAATTCGAGATCGATAAGGTCCAACACCAATATATCCAATTCCACAAACACTCGGACGCATTGGGTTTTTAAGAACACCTGCTTTTAAATTGTAATGATTAACTGTAGTTTCATATGGATATTCAATAAATCGAACTTTTATTTTATTTCCGTTAATAACTTCTAATACAATTATTTCACCGTGTGTTGTTGAATAAACATTACCTTTCCGAATATTTGACATCGTTTCAACCTTTAAAATTCCTATTAAAAACCTCAAATAAAACTTGACAATTGGAATGTCAACCAATAATTTGTTAAAATTCACAATTAATTCGGATGTTTAAACGATGCTACTCAATGGTTGTCAATTACAAGCTGCTCGGGCTCTTGCGGATTTAACTCAAGGTGAACTAGCGAGGTTATGTGGTCTCAGTCAAAACACAATTAGTAATTTAGAAAAGAAAAAACACACGGCATTGTCCGGAAGTACAGTTAATACTCTGATAAAAATAGAACAAACTTTGAATGCGCATCATGTTGTGCTCATTGATGATAATGGTATTGGCGCGGTGAGACGAATTACATGACTAGCGAAGCTGCAGTTCAACAACAAATCCGAATGAATATTGCAGCACATGGATTGGATTTATGGAGAAACAATACAGGTGCTTGTGAGGATAAGACAGGCCGCGTAATTCGTTATGGTTTGATGAATGAGTCTCATGCTCTCAATCAACGTTTCAAGTCGTCCGATCTGGTCGGTATCCGTCCGATCCTTGTCACCGCCGACATGGTCGGCCAAGTCGTCGGCGTGTTCGCTGCGATCGAATGCAAGGCGTCGAACTGGACCTATCGTCCGAACGATGAACACACGCAGGCGCAACAGCGGTTTATCGATCTGGTCCGCGCAGATGGCGGGTTCGCCGGTTTCGCCCGGTCCGTCGAGGAAGCGCGG
>ERZ724522.981-NODE-981-length-16451-cov-6.209075_pt1 | contig 16451 bp, 27 predicted proteins | sample MGYA00376055_ERZ724522 | MGnify/ENA primary metagenome ERZ724522 (study PRJEB28724, sample SAMN07190884) | wastewater metagenome | isolation source: effluent of sewage treatment plant in Hong Hong | place: Hong Kong | collected 2016-03-17 ... | reverse complement strand
TGGCCAAGGGTGGCCACCAGCTTCTCGCGCGTGGTCCCCACGATGGCGACGGCGAACAGGGCCGCGCGTTCTGCGATGACACCCGCTTCCTGGTCGTCCAGGGCCGCGATGGCGTCCGTCTCCCAGTCGCCCTTGCCGGCGGCGTCTCGAAGGTCGTCCAGCGCGTCGTCACGGAGCGTGGGGGCCAGCCGCGTCAACTCCTTCTCCCACGCGACCCGCGCCGCCTCGGTGGCTTCCGGCACCCAGGACGCGCCAAGGACCGCGTCCGCCATCTCTTCGCCGGTGCCGGTCAGCTCGCCGGACTCTGCGCCTTTACGTATGCGCGCCACGTGGGTGGCTAGGATGCGGGCCGCTTCCGGGTACAGCTCGCCGGCCCGCGCGTCCAAGCGGTCGGACTTGCTCTTCCAGGCCCGGACGTGGGCTTCGGACCCGTAGGCGTCACGCACCCGGTACCCGATGCCGCGCTCGAAGACCAGGATGCCGCGCGGCTGGATGTCTGCCGGCGAGAGGAACGTGGACGTACCGTCCGGCGCGGGCGCATCGGTGACGGGAGCTTCCGGCGGCGCCTCATCTGCTGGCGCCGGCAGCGCGGGCTGCACGTCGGCAAGCACCGCCCCAACCTTCTCACTCCCGATGGCCTCGCTCAGCAGCGCGGCGGCGGCGGAGAGCGGGAGCCTACCTTCGCTCACGTCGGCCAGCAGGTCACGGGCGAAGTTGAGGATGGGGAGCGGGACGGAACGCGCGGCGGTCCCGGCGTCGGCCACGATGGCAAGCGCCTGGTCGCGCGAGCCGGTCAGGATCTCCAAGACCGCGACGGCAGAGTCCCGTGACAGGTCGCCCGACGCGACGCCGGCCAAGAGGAGTCGCAAGTCCATCAGGGGCGGCAGGTTGACCCGCGATGTCCCCTCCGGGATGAGGCTGGCGGCCTCCTCTTCCGTGACCCCCGCGAACATGACCGCAGCCGCGATGGCGGACTCACGCGGGTAGCCGCTGTCCACCAGAGCCGCGAGCTTGGTGACGAGCTCGAACCGCGCGCGGTCCATGTCCAGCTTCTCGCGCGCGTTCTCCTGAAGCTCGGGCACGTCGTCGAAGCTGAAGTCGGCCCCGTCTGCCTCGTCGCTGAAGTGGGTCTTGACCACCTGCGAGTCGATGGCCCCGGCGTAGATGCTGGCCTGGGGGATCATGGTGTTGGACCAGAACGAGGCGCGGGAACCTTCCAGGTTCGAGAACGTGGCGCTGTCCTGCTGGAGGAGCGCCATCGGGACGCCAAGGGCCTCGCAGATCTGGCGCTCGGTCATGGCCAGCAGCTTCTCGAACTGGAGATCGCGCGGCGACAGGGTCCCGATGGGCGTGATCTCGATGTCGCCCCGGTTGATGACCGCCGTCTTGTGCCAGCCAGGGCGACCCTTGAGCGTGGACGCCAGCATGCTCGTCACCTGGTCCATGTGCTTCTCGGTCCAGGTGCCACCCTTGGTCGGGTGGATGATGCCCGCGCCGGTCAGGCCCGTCTCGTGCAACTGGATGTTGGCACCCAGGCCGGAGAGGGCAAGGAGCGTCGGCCCCATGGCGGGCGCGAGGGGGCATGCGTGGCCGAACTCGCGGCGGGGGCTCGGCATCCTGATCCACACCACGCGGCGCCGGTCGATGATCTGGCCTTCCCGCTTGCCCGGGATGGCGCGCTCGAAGTGCTTGAGGTACCAGTCCTCGGGCTTGTCGCTCTTCGTGCCCCGGATCGGCTTCATGTCCGCCGGGTCCACCCACCAGATCTCGGTAGGCTTCCCCTTGGGCGGCTGCGAGAGGTCGCCGGAGTCGCCGTCGAACCCGTCCAGGATCCAGAACGCGCCCGCGTTCGACGTGCAAAGCGTCCACTCGGTCATGAAGAGCAGGGTCCGCCAGTCCCAGTGCGGGTTCACCTCACGCAGCAGATCCACCAGGGCGCCCGAGTCCACCTTGCCCCCGTCACGCGTGGGCACCAGGGGGAGCGACGCCATCGCGGCGGCTCGCAGGTAGAGGCAGCGGTACAGGGTCCAGGACCGCTCCGCCAGTTCCGGTTGCAGCCGCACCTCGTCGGCGTCACGGCCACCCCGGAACATGGCGGACCGCGACTCGTCGGCCAGGACCGGGTAAGCGCGCACGCCGTCAGGGTCGTGGACGACCCGCTGGCCGTCACCCTCCATCAGGCCATACCGGCGCTCGGCTCGCCGGATGGCCTCCTCTCGTTGCAGCTGTGTCAGCACTCGTGCCATGGGTTCTTCTCCTGTGGGGGCCTACCAGTAGCGGCCGACGCTGAACAGGGCAGCCGCCCCGCCCGCCACCGCCAAGATTTCGATCCCTGTCCCGGCCCCCGCCAGGCAGCACAGCACAGCCGCGATGTACAGGCTCGCACAGAGCGGGCACTGCACCCCGGCCGCGATCCAGTCCTCGTGTACGTCGTCCCCGCCGTTACGCAGCCACACCCCGGCGTGGTCGCTGAAGCCGCGCCTGCGCCACACCCAGTGGCGGAAAGCCTCGCACCAGCCGAGCGGGCCATGCAGCTTCGTCACGGTCACGGCCACGTAGTAGGTAGCCAGGACGAGCGGTATCAGGCGGAGAGCTTCCACAGCTTCAGCTCCTCGTCGTACTCGTAGCCCTCGGCCTCCATCGCGGCAGAGAGCGAGACCGCGTCCCCCATGTCGCCCTTGCGCCGCCAGCCCGCGCCGGCCATGACCCACCCGTGCTTGACCAGGTAGCCCGGCGCGTTTCTCGTCTGCCCTTCCGGCAGACCCTTGCCGCATCCGCAGCCCATCTCTACCTCCCGCTCACTGGTACTCTGAGCACCCCGTAGGGCGCATCCACGTAGGCGTTGCCAACTTGCGCCGCCTCAAGCGCCTCGACCACCCGGCGCTCGAAACCCTTCTTCCTTGACGCGCTCTGCACCAGGGCGCCGAACGCTACTTCCCCACCGGAGCCACACGCGGCGAACGCGGTCGCGGGTTCCAAGACCGCGCCATCGCCCGACACGATGAACAGGTGGCCGTCCAGCGCAACCAGGAACTCGGCCGGGATCACCCGCTCGTCTTCCGCGATGTAGCCGCCGGCCTGGTGCGCGTCCACCATGGCGGGCCACAGCTCGCGCGCGACCCAGCGCTCAGGCGAGTCGCCCGGCACGTAGCGCGGTGTGTCCATCCAGTGCTGGAGCGCCGTGATGGATGACAAGTTGCCCGTCACCGCGACGGCGGAAAACTGGCCAAGCGCCACGATCTTGCTGGTGGCCATGATGTGCTTCTGGCTCCAGCCGCTGACCGCCATGCTGTCAGCCCCCAGCCAGACGCCGGAGCGGCCCTCTTCCACGAGTCCGACGATGCAGGTCATCTACCACCCGTATCCTTGGCTTGGCGCCCGGAGCGGCGCCCATGTCTTGGTCTTCTTCGGCGGCGGCACGGCGCCCGGAGCAGGGGCTTCTGCCACGATTGCCACCGCTTCCGCCTCGTCCACCCTCTCGCTTCGGCTGGTCTCCCAGGGGGCGGCAACCAGGGGCGAACCCGCCTCGACGCTCCCGCCGAAGATGGCCATCGCCATGCTCGTCGTATCGACCTGGTCATCGTTGTCGCCGGCCGGGAACCGCAGATGCTCCGCCACCCAGTCGGCCACCCATGGGGCGGAGAGCGGGATGCGGATACGGCCAGCGCGGAAGAACCGCGTGGCATCCTGAGCACGCGACACCTTGTTCTGCTGGCCGGGTTCGTACTCCTGCACCGGGATCAGGGTTGAGCGTCTGAGGCTTTGAATGGCGCTTTGCCCCGACGCCTTGTTCTCGATCCAGACCTCGACATCCCAGGCCTGCCACTTCGCGTACTGGTCCTTGATGGCGGTCAAGAGGTCCGGGTACTGGACCCGCTGGCGCCACACGTCCAGCAGCCACAGCTCGTTCTCAGTCATGCCCCATGTGGCGATCACCGAGTAGTCGGCCGACACGTCGTCCTTGAAGGCAGAGTCCACGAACTGACCAACGCGCTCGAACTGCGGCAGCTCGTCATACCGGAATCGGCTACGCTCGTCGAACATGGCCAGCACGAACAGCGACCCGTCCGCCGCCGTGGGCTGCTGCTGGTAGAGCGGGAACCACACGTGCGGCTGCGTCTCGCGCACACTCCTGGTAGCTTCCAAGGGGAAGCGGCCAGGCCACAGCGGCTCACCGGGCTCGCGGCCAAGTGCGTCCGGGATGCCGGACTCCGCAACCTCCGGGAACTCCAGGACCTCCCAGGGTTCTCCGCCCTCTTCTTCCGCCGCCTTCAGGAAGCGCCCGCACGGGTCGTCGTCATGCCAGCGGGTAGCCGTCAGGATCACGACCCCGTCCGGCGCGAGACGGGTCATGGCATCGAACTGGAGCCAGTCCCAGATGCGGTCGCGGTAGACCTTGGAGAAAGCCTGCTCGCGGTTCTTGATCGGATCGTCCACGGAAAGCAGGTGAGCGCCCTTGCCAGTGATGCCGCCGCCGACACCGGCCGCCACGTAGACTCCGCCCCCGTTCTCGATGCCCCACTGAGTGACCGCACCCTCGTCACCCGCGATCCGGAGCCCGAACGGGTTGTCCTGGTCCGTGATGATGCGCCGCACCTTGCGGCTGAAGTCGTTGGCCAGCGACGCCGTGTGGGCCGCCCCGATCACGCTCTTGCCGGGGTTGCGCCCCAAGTACCACGCGGGGAAGTACTGGGATGAATGGATGCTCTTACCGCGCCGGGGCGGCATGTTGAGCATGAGCCGCCGGATGTCCCCACGCTCCACCGCTTCCAGCTTCTCGACGATGAGCCGGTGGAAGGGCTGCTGGTCGTACTCCGGGAACAGCAGGTGGATGAACTCAGACAGGCTCGCCTTTGCAGCAGCCGGGCGAAGCACGGGGAGCGCGGCCCGGAGCGCGGCCAGGCGCTCGCGTTCGAGCTCAGTCATGCTAGCACCAGTGGTAGAACCATCTGATCGAGGCGACGCGCGGCGATCTCACAGTATCTCTCTTCGATCTCGATCCCGATTGCCTTGCGGCCCAGGTCCATAGCGGCGCGGAGCGTGGTCCCGCTGCCCATGAAGGGGTCTAGGACTGTGCCGCCATCCGGGCTCAGGCACCGAACCAGTGTAATCAGCGGCTCGCGCGGCTTTTCGGTCGGATGCCCCCATGATTCGTTCCGGCGGTTGGGCGTCAGCCCGGCCCATCGGTTCGGCTCGTAGCCCGTCCCGTACCATCGTCTCTTGGCGCCCGCCTTGACCATGAGGGCGCACGCCTCCACGGCTGACACAAAGGTGGGGCGCGGCGTGGGGGGCGGGGCATCCTTGACAATGAAGTACCAGTGCCACCACTCCAGCCCATGCTGTGCGGCGAAGTCGTCGCACAGCAGCACGTCCTCGCGCTTCAAGAAGGTGGCGACGTGCCCGCCTGGCACGACCAGCGGCGCGGCCAGCGGGAGCCAATCGACTAGGCCAATCCCATCGTTCCATTCCCCCGACCCGTCAAGCATTCGCTCAATCCGACAGTTCTCCCGAACGAATGCCGCACCCACGGGGATGCCATAGGGCGGATCGGTCAGCACCAGGTCAACCGCCGCCAGCCCCGGCAGAATCTCGCGGCAGTCACCGTGGTAGATGACGATCCCGTCTCGCTGGAAGTAAGGGTTCATCCCACGCCCCGGTCTTCGATCAGCCGCGCGGTGCCCTCGATCACTTCCAGGCGGCGAAGCTCTTCGATGAGCCGCGCGGCTTCCTCTGGCTCGACCTCATCGCGGCGGAGCACGATGACCTTCTCGTCGATCCCCATGACCTTGCGCTCCACTTCGGCCCCGACCTGGAACGCACGGGTTGCTTCCGCCACCGACATGTCTTCGGGGCCAGCCACCGCGAACTTCTGCATCGCCCGAAGCTGCATCGCCTGAGCGTGCTTCGCCTGGCGAGCTCGAATCGAGGCAGCGGTCTCGACCGCCTTGTCGGCGGCTCGGGACGCCACGTACTCGTCGAATGCACGGACGCGGGCCTGCCAGTCGTGGCGCCGCGCCCATATGTCAAGCGCTTGCCTAGACTTTGCCAACGCGGCACCCGCTCGCTCCAGGCTTCGATCCGGGCCAAGGTCGCGGTAGATCTCGAAGGCTTGATACGCCTTCGCTGTCTCGTCTGGCCTCATGCCCCATGGAGCCTTTGCCGCCATCGCTACGCCACCATCAGGCGGCACGTGTAGCCGCTCTGGCTCAGGCGCCGGAAGCACTCCTGCTGCTCGGCTTCGTCATCACACAGCACCGTGACCCCGAACTGGTCCGGACCCATGACGGGGCCATCGTCCTCTCCCAGTCCATCAAGGTCGAAGAGCCCGGCCCCCTTGGCCATGTCGCTCAGCATCGCTTGCAGTGCCGCGTTGCCGGTGGACACCTCTCGCAGCAGCGCATCAAGCTGCTCGTTGTCGATGGCCGCCATGCCGGTGATGTAGTCCAGGCTGGCCAGCACCAGGGCCTCTTCCTTCGGGGTCAGGTCAACATAGCTGACAGGCACGGAGCGTTCCCCACGACGGAGCGCAAGCACTACGCGAGCGTGGCCGTCGATGACAAATCCGGAGGCACGGTTCACCAAAATATCGCGCACCCACCCCACCTCTTCCAGCGAGCCCGCCAAGGCTTCCTGCTGTGCGGTAGGATGAATCCTCATGTTTCTGGGGTTGGCCAATAGGTCGGCCGGGTCCACCTCCCCGTAGCCGACGATGCGATTGCGGAGCGTCATACGGGATGGCCATCCTCTGGCAGCTTCATGTCCCGCATCGCCGCCGCCTTGATGAGCCTCCGCCATTCAAGGGCTTCATCGATCCAGCCCTCTCCTTCACCCTCGCTCTGCTCATGCGCCATGCCATCCCGCCAGCCGAACCCGTAGCCGGCGAACCATGCGAGGAACGCCACGCCCACCACCACGAACCAGGCATCAGGACTCATCCGTGGCCTCCTCTACAGGGTTGGCCTCGTAGTAGGCCTCGGTTCGTTCCAGCATCTCGCGCAAGGTGCCGGGGAGCAGCTCAACCGCCACCACCCCGACGCCGCCCTTGGGGGCCTTGTCGCCAATGTGCTCGCGCGCGAGCCTGACCGCCTGAGCGCGGGCGTCGTCGTCCGTGCCCCCGACCGCGGTCATGACCACGCTCTGTGGCTTCTGGCCACGTCCTACCCAGCACACCCCGATCAGCCACACACGGCCAGGGTTCACAGCCATATGACGCCGCCTCCACTCTTCGTTCCAATCTTCCAGCAGCGGCGGCCCTCTTCGTCATAGCCGCGCTTGAAGCAGAAGCCCTGGTTACCCAGCTCCAGCATCAGGTTGTTGACTCCGAGGATCGCGCCGAGGCCACCCGCAATCAGGATCGCGAGCACGGCCTGCCATGGGGCATGCGGCACAAGGAACCCAAGGGCGAGGCACACGATCACGACTGCGCACGCGAGCCACGTCACCCCCGCGTCGTAGGGACGCTCAGGCACGCGGGTCGGCTCCGGGTAACGGTTCATTCCGGGTCCTCGTCCGGGCGCCCGGCCCACGGGTAGTAGGAGTTGGGCCATTCACGGGGCTCTTCTGGCAGCACCTCGTCCATGACGGCGGGACCGATGAAGTACTGCTGGCCACGGCACGCCGCGAGCGCCGCCCCCTCGGTGGAGAACACGCCCTGGAACAGCCAGGCGCCATTCTCGTAGCTACCGTGCTCGTCCTTGACGGCCTGACCGACGATCCAGCACGTCTGCCCGTCTAGCACGTCCGCAGACATGGTTCCTCCTCTACAGCGGGCAGCCGAGCCAGGGGAGGCCCCCCTTCGCCCTGGCTCGGCTGCGACGCCAGAGGACCGCCAGTGCCACAAGGCATGCGACCCTCTTCATCGGCGTCTTCATTACATGTGGAATGCTCGTTCATGTGGTGCGTTCAACAACATCCGTTCAACGATAAGAAACCCGACCAAGCAAAGAGCCCCCTACCGTTTCCCCCCTGGCGTGGCGCGGGGAGTTGGTAGAGGGCGGGGCAAAGCCTGGCCTTGGGTTGTAGGAGAATGCTACTCGAAACTTGACGATATGTCAAGCAGGGGTGTTACGTTCCCTTCATCAGCCAGATCATGGCCTGGACAAGGGCGGCGAAGCAGAAGATGAGCAAGATGGACACCAGGTACCCTGGCCAGAAGAGCGTGACGGCGAACGCTTCTTCGAGGTCGCTGTGCTCGCCGCGCGACAGCCATCCGCCATCCACTACGGCGATCACGATGCCGATGCCCAGGTAGACGAGGAGGCTCACCGGATCTCCGCTTCCACTTCGTCGCTGGACGGGCCACCGGCGACGGGCCGCCCATCACGGGCCACAAGGGACCAGACGCGGGGCTCATTGCTGAGCCACGCATGCCGCGCGGTGGGCTTGATGAAGTGCCCGAACCCCCGAGCCCCGCAGCGGCTACACTCAATCTTGATGTCGCCCGAAACCCCGGTCATGTCGTAGTCCAGGTTACCGCAGCGCCCCCATCCCCGTTTGCCGGCAATGACTATCGCCCCGTCGCGCCAGTCGCCGACCAGGTGCCACACATGGGGGCGGAAGGACCCGCAAACGATCCACCAGAACCAGCCACGCAGGACGCCGATCACCGGGCCCCGTCCCCACAGTAGATGTCGCCACGCCATGGCGGAGCGGTGCCCGTTGATGGCGGCAACACCGGCGGCAACACCGGCGGCACCGTTGGTGGCCACGCATCCACGACGGGCCAGCTCGGCTGCTCGTGTAGCGCATCGGTCAACAGGTCACGCAAACGCCGCGCCTCGACACGAGTCAGCCGAAAGGTGTGGCCGGCAATGCTTACGTCAAGCATCGCGTCCACGGTCATCGTCTCTTGATCCACTGCGCAGCCTCCGTGATGACCTCGATGACCGATGGCCCGAACATGACGACCGCCACCAGGACGATCAGAGTCACGTTGTCGTTCATGACTTACCCCACCATCGCCCGTCGCCGGGCCGCGATGATGCGCCGGGGCGGATGCCCCACGTGGTAGCCCCCGCAATGAGGGCAGCGGTAGGCCGCGATCCTGGCTCGATACTTCCAGCAAGCCCAAGCGGCATGGCGGTCAGCAGTCAGGCGATCCGGGCGCCGGATCTTCCCCTCACACGCCTTGCGCCGAAGCCGCCGCTTGCTGGCCACCCCCTACTCCACGACCTCAAGGGCGCCAAGGAGGAACCACGCATCGTAGACGTTGTCGTTATCGTCGAGCCAAATGCAATGCGCGCTGCTCTCGGTGACCTCGTCAACAGTCATCCGCCGGCCGACGATGTCCGCCACCACGATGTCGCCCTCCCTGATCTTGTTCAACACTCAGACCCTTTCGTTGAATAAAGCATCGGAGCGCCCCCGCTCGTCTTCCATTCGGCTGTGGCCTTGACCACGCACGGGGCCGCCGGCGGTATCAGGATGGCGCGGGTCGGGCCGCGTTGATCCATCCCGCAAGGGAATTCACGGGGCCTTCGACGCCGCGCCCCGATGCTTCATCACGCACGACCGGGAATCGAACCCGGACACTTCCACCCAGAGAGACGGAAGAGGCTACCTCGGTGCTGTCACCACCGGCGGGTATTCATTCCCCGCGTTACCTCATCATGCGCTTCGGCCTGTCGTTCGTCGCCCCGTCTTGATCGCGCCATGACTTGTCCCCGGCTGGCGGCAAGACGGCCCCGAAGCCTGGGCCTATTCGGCGGCGCCCGGAGTCGAACCGGGAAGCGTCGGGCATCGTCTCCACTGGACGAGGCTTGCCATGCCCGACGCACATCCTGCACGCCACCTTGTTAAGTCGTTGGGGGAAGAGCGGCTATCTACTCCGCCCCTCCCCCAACAGGGGGAAGGAACCCATTCGGGGTTGTACTCAAGTCTCGTTCGTCTCTTCAAGCATCCGCTCAAGCACGGCGAGTTCGGCCTTGAGCGTCCGCAGATCCGCGTCCATCGCCTCCACAAGTTTCCGGTTGTCTCGGATGCGTGCCCTCGTGAGTCCGGCCAGTTCACGAAGGCGAGTCTTATTCACATCGCTCGCGACCTCCTCCATGCACGTCTCCACTCGGGCGAAGCGGTTACCAGTCCGTCGCGTATCGTGGTGTCATTATACACGCGATTTTCGCGCTGTCAAGTCCCTGATTCGCGGCGAGTTCTTCTTGGTCCAGCAGCCCGCCGCGTCGATCATCATGGCCCGGTTCTCGATCGCTTGGGGATGGACCGCAAGGCCGAACACCTCGCACACGATGCCAAGCAGTTCCCCCACAGAGCGCGGCACCGCGACCCGGTAGCCCTGGCCTTCAAGCCACGCGAGCCAGTCCCGCTGCTCGTCACTCAGGCGCCCGCTCGCGGTCTTGAGCTCGAATGCAACTCCGCTGTAGCCACCCACGGGCGCCGGGTAGATCAGGTCCGGGAATCCTGGCCGCACCCCCATGCCCCGGAACACCGCACCCTCACGCTTGGAGCGATACCCCCCGTTCGGACTGTGGTGGAAGCGGCGAAGCCGATCATCCCCCGTCTCGTCCGCCAACCGGTCAAGCTGCTGGCGGCAGCACAGTTGCAGCTCGTCCTCGCAGTTCATGCCGCTCGCTTCTTCCGTGGCTGGATGCTCTTACGCCACGCCGCGAGCGCCGCCACATCCACCGGGCGCCGCTTCGTAAGTGCACGCCCGGCGAATGCCGCCCCGTCTACGGGTGCCGCATCCTGGCCCGCGAGCGCCACGTAGACGAACGTCTTGGCGGCGGCCTGGCAGGCGTAGCAGACCGCGAAGGCGCCGGACGCTGTGGCCACCACGGGCTGGCCACAGCGGGGGCAGAAGAGGTCCATCTACAGCTTGCGCGCCACCGAGAGTCCGGTCAGGAAGCCCAGCGCTCCGGAAATGCTCTCGAAGCTCCGAGTGATTCCGCCCGTACTCATCTCGATCCACGGGTCATCAAGCACGGTCACGAGCTTGACGTGAACCCCCTCATCGGCGGCGGCCTCGATCAGCCCTTCCCATGCCTGGATCGTCTCAAGTTCGCCTATCACTCGTCACCTCCGATTCCACACACTTGCTCACACGCGATGACGCGGGCAAGAGCCGCCTTCGCCAGATCATTGGGGGTGGCATCCACCCATCCCTCGTTCGCCGCCAGCCCGGCCGCCATCCGCATCACGTCCGGCAGTCGGTTGCGCAGCTCTTCCCTTGCCTCTTCTGTCGATGCCGTCATGTCAGGCCTCCTCCTCCACGGGTTGTGGTTCCTGCTTCACCAGGCGCTCCGCCTCCTTGGCCGCCACCTTGGCTTCGCGCTCGGCATAGGCAGCGGCTCGGTCGGGCGCATGCGGCTCGCGAAGTGCAGCGGCGGCGAACTGGCGAGCCGCCTTCATCCGCCGCTTGCGCAGAACCTTCTTGGTCTTGCTCATTGCCTCCCTGCTTTCTCCCACATGTCGCGGGCCATCGAGCACCAACGCCGCGACTCCGCCGGCACCGGAGCGTCACACACGTAGCCGCCAGCCTGGACGTGCTGCACCACACGAGGGATCATCCCATTCCCCGCGTTGTACCCGATGCCCGCCGCCCCGATTGCGTCTACCTCTTTGCCTGGTCGCCACAGCTCAGACGCCGCCCGCATTCCCTGGACGAAGTACGATGCGCCGCATCGCAGACTCGTAAGCGGGTCATGCGCCATGGACGTACACGGATACCCGGTCTGCATCTCCAAGGTCACGGCGGTCTGCGGCATTATCTGGGCAAGGCCCCGCGCTCCCACGTAGGATGTACAGGCAGCGTTGCCGCTCGGACACTCGATTGCTGCCAAGATCGCAAGCACCAACGGATCAAGCCCCACGTCTCGCGCCGCTTGCCGGATCGTCTCCTCGTGGGTCAGCACCCCAGCCGGCATCCACGCCGGAAGCGGTGCGCCGTAGTCCGGTGCGGGGATCTCCTTGGGCAGCGGCTCCGCCACCACAACCTCCATCGTCGGAGCGGCGGCGGCCCACGCGATCCCCTCGTCCACCCGCCCGCCACACACCGTGGCGCCTGGCTGGCCCACGAGCGGCACGCAGCGGCTCGTGACCGGCTCGGCATGCGCCAGCAGCCAGGCGAACGCGATGCCGCCGGCAATGAGCCCCACCCGCACCGCGCCTATCATGCCGTCACCATACTGTTCGGGAGCAACGAAAGCTCTTGGCTCCGATCCTTGGATCGCTCCGGATCGAAGCCGGCCGGGTAGCGCCGGCTCAGCTTCGCAACGTTGCGCCGCTCGATCTCGTCGATGGTCACGCCCGTGGCAAGCATCATGATCTCCAGCGCGAACCGCACATCGCCAAGCTCGTCGATCAGGCGCTCGCGGTCGATGCCCGCCAGCACATCGCGGGCCGGGCGCTTCCCCTCATCAAGCGGGACCGGCGCGGCCTGGTAGCCCTTCTGGACCACGCCCGCCACTTCCCCCGCCTCACTAGCCAGCATCAGGGCAGCGTGCTGCATCGCGGCAAGTCGTCCTTCCGGGCCGCCCTCGGTCAGCTCGTCCAGCATCGACCACCTGGTGGCAACGAAGTCGCCGTAGCCTATCGTCTGGATCATGCCGTCTCCTTGAACCACGAGGGGGCATCGACCGGGATCGGCTCCTGCCACTCTTCGGCAATCTCCAGCGCGGCCCGAAGCACGGTCTGCCACCGCGAGCCACGTGCCCACGGGAACCGGTCGATGATGCGGCCCAGCACGTACTCGATCCTGGTCTGAGGCTCCGAGTATGGCGCGTCCTCGCTCACCCGCCCCAGCGCTGTCTCGATGGCAGACGGGCTGGCCGCCTCACCAAGGTCCGCCACCGCTCCGGCAACCTCGTCCGGCGTCATCGTCTTGGCCAGGTCCGCCAGAAGCTCGGCTTCCTGGACCGTGACAGCCTTGCCCGATTCCGTGAGGGCCACGAGCAAGGTCGTGCGCGACGCCTTGGGTACAGCCGCGAGCGCGCGGTACACGGACCACGAGAACGGGTAGCCCCGCTCGTCCTTGGTGTAAGCGTGCGCGACCCACCTGGCCTGGCTACACGCGGAAAGCGAGAGCCCAGATGCCTCGACCACGTGCGCGTACTCGTCCGCCCCAAGGTCGCGGTACGCTTCCAGCAGCTCGTCGCCAAGCTCCCATCGGGACGAGTCCAGGCGGCCGGCAATCTCTGCTACCCGGCGCGTGTAGTAGGTCGTGTTACGGACCGGGATCATGCGTCACCAACCAGTCGAAGCGAGCGCGCCATCCGGCGGTCGCCACGCGTCACAGCCCCGGCCCGGATCAGCCGCACGATGCACGCCTGGACCGTGGCGGAACCCTTGACCCCCGCGCGGTCCGCAATCTCGCGGATCGTTGGCGCGAAGCCCCGCTCCGCCCATGCCGCCCGAATGGCGTCCAGCACCTTCACGTCAGTCTCTCGCAACCTACACCTCCTGTCCCAACTTGACCGCCTTGCGGCGGAACGGAATGACAACCGGGGCCGGGTCCGGGGCCGGGTCCGGGGCCGGGTCCAGACGCCCGATCAGATCGGCCAGCCGTACCCGGTGCGGCTCCAAGAACTCGGCCCACACGTCACGCCCCATGTCCGGCGGGGGAGTCAGGCGCGCGCGCCCATCGCTCATGCGCCGCGCCCCCGCGCCCATGCACCTCAGGCCACGGAGCGTCCCGTACAGCCCATGCGGCTCGTCCCCGCTGACCGGATGCTCCAGCAGGAACAGGCCCTCGTATACGTCCCCGCCCGGAAGATCCGGCCTGGGGTCAGTCACCCAGTGGTCGTCGTCGAAGTCCATGTCGCCCCTCTTGTATCGTGGCGTCATTGTACCCGAATACGTGTTCATAGTCAAGGCCTCCGTGCATAGCGAAGGGCGCAGAGGAGGAGCCCAACATCCATCCCGCGACGGACCAGCCAGTCGTCCACCTTCTCCGGCAACTCGACGATGCGCGAGTTCGGAATCGAGAGCGCAGCCGTCCTGGCTTCGGCCCGCGCGTCAGGGTCCAGCAGGATGTAGACCCGCTCGTAAGCGGCAAGCGCGCCGGCATTCTCGCCGACCACGCGCGGCGCCCCCTGCTTGTTCGACACCGCGACCACGGACTCAATCCCGGCAGAGATGACGGTCAGGGCCTTCAGTGCGCCCTCAACCACCAGAACGGCGGAGTCGCGGCGCCGGGAGAGCTCGTCCGCATTCCACAGTTCGGCCGCCGTCCCAGGGTGCCACTGGTAGCGACCCTTGACCGCTTCCAGGAATCGGTACTGGACCGCGACCGTCTCGCCGCCCTGCCGCCACGGGATCGAGAGCGCCGGCACGCGGGAGCCCTGGACGAACCGCCGGGTTGCCCCCACCTGGTAGGCCATCGCCACGTCAAGCGCGATGCCCCGCGCGGCCAGGTCGGCCAGGGCCAAGGGTTCCGCCAGTAGGGCCGCGCCCTGGGCATCGGCATCGTAGGGTCCGTGCTCCGGGTCGGCCAGGCTCTGAGCCGAACGCGCCCGGCGCTCGATGGCGTCCGCCAGGCGCGCGGCTTCCCTGGCCCGCTCCCGCTCGCGCTTGGCGCCGGCCAGGTCCCGCGCATCTTCAACCGGCTGGATGCCCCATTGATCCGCCAGCTTCGCCGCCGCGTGGGAGAGATCCAGCCCATCGCGGCGCATCACGTAGTCGATGCACGACTGCGGCTTCTCCCCGGTACACTGGCGGCACCACCAGCAGGGCGCCTCGGAGGCGCGGCCCTGAGGCCGCACCACGAAGCGGTCAGTGCCGCCACACCAAGGGCACGGGCCAGCGTATGCGCCACCCCCCACCGTCACCTTGCGTAGCGCGGTGTCGGAGCCGATCAGGTCCAGCAGATCCACCGCGTCCTTGATCTCGTCCAGGTCGTAGCTCACCGTCTCCGGCGTGACTCGGATGAACATCACGCCTCCCACTCGTCAGCCGGCCCGTCCGAGTAGTGGTGGGGGATGGACGAGATGAGGGACGCAGACTTCGAGCGCAGCGAGCCCGTGACGCCAAGCACCTCTTGCCCGGACGGGTCGATGTCCAGCAGCCACAGCTCGCGCCCGTGGCCCTTGCGCTGCTTGAGGAGCTGAAGGTAGATCTTGGTCGGATCGACCGGGTAGTTGACTCCCCTCCAGTTGATGTACCCGCCATGCACCTCGTCCCCGTAGCGGAACGGGTAGTAGAGGCTGAGCATCACGTCGCTCGCATGCGCGACCTCGGAGCTGTAGTAGGAGTCGCTGACTTGCGGGATCGGCGGCGAGTTCTTGTCCACCGACTCCTTGGCCTGGACCGCCAGGACAATCGGGCATCCGAAGAAGCGCGCCATCTTCTTCAACGTGCCCAGCACCTGGCTCACCTGCTCGTTGCGCTGGCCGCTCCCGCGACCCTCCACCTCCAGGATCTGGAGGTAGTCCACCAGGATCAGGGACGGGCGGCCATGTCCATCCCGCTCGATCTGCACCACCTCGCGGTAGATCTGCTCCGCCGTCAGGGCCGGCATGTCGTCGATGTCGTCCGCCAGCTCGCGGCGCTCATACCCCACGGTCCAGACCGGGACATTCAGGACCGACTCGTTGTTGGCCCGGAGCTTTGCCGGATCGTAGACCCCGTCCAGCATCGCGGTCACGGTCGGGCCACGAGTGATGGACTGACTCACCACCACCTCATCCTCCTCCAGGGTGGCGAACAGCACGTAGCGCCGGTCCGCCGCGTTCAAGGCCCGGTCCTTCCCGGCCGCCACCAACCGGGCCGCCTCAACCCTGGCCAGGTGGACCATCAGCGAAGTCTTGAAGTTCGACGGCCTGGCCACAATCGTCGTCAGGGTGCCGGGCCAGACGGTGCGGACAATGTGGTCGATTGCGTCCACCCCGAACGACATCGCTACCAGGTCGCCAGATTCGAGTCTGTTCTGAAACGCCGTGCGGCTGGCCAGCAGATCAAGCGGGCTCTTGGCGTAGATCCTGTTAAGGCGTTCGTCTCCGTGCTGCTGAATCACCTTCCTCGGCATGGCCTTCCCTCGTAGGCAGGGGTTCCATTCCACGTGGAATGGATCACGGTTAGCGTTCTGCCGGTATCCCGTACCGAATGTGTGCCCACCTCTCGAACGAACCCGCGCCGCCCGAGCGCTCGATGTCGCTCAGCTGGCCCGGCGTCTCGACGTACTTCCCGATCCGCTTCTCCCACCAGGGCAGGAACATCGCCCACGCGTTGTAGGGCCGGAGGAACTTGACCTCCCCGGTGTGGGTCAGGTAGGCCCGCCAGTCACGCAGCGCCCTCTCGGTCACGCGGTTCGCCACGCACCGCGAAGCGAACTCGCCGGCCAGCCCACGGTCACGCGTGGTCGGTTGTCCGCCAAGGACAAGCTCACCGAACAGGTTGAAGAATGGGTCGGTCGGGCGTGGAGCCCTCTGTCGCTGGCGCTGAGGCCCCTTGGAGGTGTCGGGGGTATCCTGACAAGGGTCCGCCACGGAACGGGGCTCAGCGCC